>OKRS01000310.1_pt1 | contig 38071 bp, 37 predicted proteins | sample 1601191 | NCBI WGS metagenome assembly OKRS01 (sample SAMEA3541509, study PRJEB24748) | human gut metagenome | biome: human gut; feature: human-associated habitat; material: faeces | place: China | collected 2012
ACGACAAGGCTGTCAAGGAGCGTGATGACTTGAACGGTCGTATGAATAGAAGCAAAAAATGAGAATCAGTATTCAATAAGAAATGAATACTACTAATTTTAATTAATTTCAGTTGTAAAAGAACGTGATTACGAGAATATGTCGTATATTTGCAATATAAGTATTAATTAAAAAACATTATCATGTGTCAGACAGCATTCATATCACAAAACATTGTTAGACTGGGAACAAGGTCATATAAGCACAGCTTGGAGGCAATGGTTCCAGAAGAATATAGTGTTGGTCAATTGCGTCGTTTAAACCGTGACCTTGATACTTTTTATGAGTATTTATATTCACAATGTAATGATGTTACAGAAAGTGAATACAAAGTGTTTGAAAAACAATTAGACTCTATGTTGACAACACTCAGGGCACTTTATATGTCATGTAAGAAAATGCCTTCAGAATGTGGCGTGGCTGATGAGACTGAAAAACTAAGAATGAACTATGTAGCCCTTTATGAATTGAACAACGACATAAAGAACTACCGCATAAATGCTCCAAGAGACACAGAATGGACTGCTCTTTTGTCGGATGCGGGCAATGCCTTAAAGAGTATTGCTCATGATTAGTTTTAAAACCATCAGCTCATTTCGGTCTCGTTTGTCTGGCTTGTTAAAAGTCAGACGTAAAGTTTATGCCAATGTAGAAAATGAAATTCGGCGTGAATTTACAGAAAAATCAATAGATCAGATTCGGCAGAACAATGATATGGTTCTGCTTGAAGGTGATGTTATTGTTATTAAGCTTCGATTACCAGACAAGAAACAGCGTCTTTCTCGTAAAGACGGTTTCCGTTTGATCTATTTGGTATCAAAAACTGACGAGATAGTTGTATTCTTGGATATTTATCCTAAGAATGGTCCTTTACAGCAACTTGACATAGCTGACGAACAATTAAAATGTTTAGTAAGGAGTTTTATTCTTGAAGCCCAAACCGCTTCTTTAGAAAATTATTTTATATAATTCAATAAAACTCATAACTCCACATTCAAATCCCCATCCGATTGGCGGCATGTGCAGAGCGATACTGCAATGGGGAACAACCTGATTAAATTCTATCGTCATATTCGGGTGATTCGAGTGATTCGTGTTCTATGAGAGAGTTTTGAATTGTTTCGCATTCTGACAATTTAACACTTAACATTAACCAAAGTAATTCATGGATAATTCGTGGTAATTCGTGACAAAAAGATTACGTGAGTCTTAGTCAGTAAGCACTCAAATCAGGGCTTAAATTATAAAAAAAAGGACGCATACCACAATGCGCCTGTAAGGACAGCTTTAAATCATCACCGAGTAATTCGTAATTCAAATATGACTCTTACAGATAGAAATTAAATGCGCAAGCAGATGTTTGCAGAAATAGAAGAAAAACTGTTTAAGGACAACAAGCCCGAAGACAGTTCCTTCTACTATCACTCTTCCGAGGACCGTATAGTGTTATCTCATGCCCTTTTCTGGGTAATGACACAAAACATGAAAGGCAAGATGGCTAAGCAAAAGTTCTTCTTGTTGCTCCGTCAATATCAGGAAGAGATGCTCGAAGCATACCTCACTTTATCACCCGACTTCAACGACTTGCTTCACTATTGCAATGTCCTTTACGATATACTGCCAAATATCCTTATGAGTAGCACATTCCGTAACGACAAAGATGCCCACAAGTTGTCTGCAATAGCTCTTGTTGCCTGTGGTTATGGAGGCGACATGCCCGAATCTCTTTGCAACGAACTGCTCGACGACATAGACTTCTATTATAATAAGGTAAAATGTCGCAAGATAGAACGTATGCTGCCAGCACTAAGCAAGATGGTGATAGAAGAGCAAAACGATTTTGCAAAACAACATCCCGGCGTATTGTAAGGTTAGCAAAAGTGCCTATACAAAGGGCTATGCCCTAAATTGAGTACAAACCGGCAAAGCCGATTACAACATTCTTATTATGATAACATTACCCAACAAAACCTATACCGCTGACGCTATTCGTCTTTCTCAGATCCTCAGCAGCACTACCAAAGTCAATATGCTGAAAGTCTGTAAGAAGTTCGATCTTTATGTTAGTCCTAATCTTAAGAAAGACGAGACAGCGCGTCGTGTGGCGAATGAAGTTATTGACAATCCTAATGAGATAATCAGCCGTCTAAGCAAGGTTGAGCTACAGATTCTCGATGAGTTCGTAAAAGGAGACGATAGGACTTACGTTGTCCGTAAGGAGCGCAAGACTCCTTATATCCTTCAAAAGTACTACATGGTAGTGACCTATTGCGATGAAGAAAAAGGAGAATGGCACATGCTTATGCCCGCCGAACTTCGCAAATCTCTCTCCGATGACTATAAAGTATACCTCGACCTTGCACTGCAAGGCAAGAAAGGACCATCAGCAAAAGACTTGAGAATGATGGCATTTATGAAGAATCTGTATGGGGAATAAACATACCAATTCCCTTACTTGCAACCACTGCGCCCCGAAGGGGTAACTGTGAATCATCACCAATTAGTTCGTGATACAATTCACAATTGACCAACTCACAATCGCAGGCCTTAGCCGAGAATAACTCAACATTCAACATTCAAAACTCAAAATTCATCAGTAAGCACTCAATTGCTTCCGAGGCATTTTGCATGAACCAAGTTACCTTTGCGCTGCAAAACATAAAAATACGATTATGGCAAGCATTGAAGATATGGAAAGGCAGGACTTTATAAATACAATAACGGAGCTTAAGGCTATGATAGGTAGTCTTAAGCTTACGATAGACACGCTTCGTCAGACGATAAACTCGCAGAACGCTACGATAGCGTCGTTGCAGAAGTCAATGGATAGGCTTCAGAGTGCATACGACAATACTATCAAGGAGCGTGATGATTTGAACAATCGATTGAATCTATAACTTCTAACTGATGCTATAATATCATATAAATAAAGGTTAAAACATCAATGACTCTCCAGCCCATTAATATAAGGGGTTGGATAATTGAGTACTTATAATTGTTTAGATTATGCCTAAGAACACCCATAATGCGATGCCATCACAAATTGGTACATTATACCAGTTTTATTATTTTATACAACGATGTCTTCGCTTGAGAAAAGGAGAAGTTGTAGGATTTGAACGTTTTGACGACGTTGATTTAACAACTTCAGAAGATAATGGATATTATCAGTTGAAACATACTACAAGAAAAGGAACTAAAAGCTATAAAAATATGTCACCCAAAGACGCTGAATTTTGGAAGACAATACATGTGTGGATAGACTTTATAAACAATTCAGGGACGAATATTAGCGAGTTTATCAATCATAGTCGTTTTATTCTTGTTACAAATAAGCGGATGGATGATAATGGGTTAATTAGTGATATAAAAGATTTTCAAAATAGTAAGGTGGAGTTTTCTCAGATATTAGAAAAAATCAATAAAATGATAACTGAATCTGAGAAAAGATTGCAAGAAAAAACGTCTAAAGATGGTAAGCAACCGAAAGAAGGGGACAATGTGAAATGGATGCGTGAGGCAAAGGATTTTGAACAACTTGGTATGTTGTTTAAAAATACTGATTTTGAAGAAAGGTCTATTCAAGATATTCAGTCTGAAATACATGATATTCTCAAAAATGAAAAATTCGTTTGTGCATCAAATGTAGACAATTGTTTTTCTGAATTGTTGGGAGAAATGGTCAAAGATTGGGTGGCAAAAGGTTCTGAAGGAGGAAAATACTTATCATATACTTCAGAGAGTTTCTGTCAGAGGTTTCACACTATATTTGGAAAGTTTCGTTTGGCAAAGTTAAATTTCATCAGAACTATTTCTACATTTGATGATAATCTGAAGGATAGCACGTTTATACATCAATTGTTGGATATTGATGATATACGTCCTGACGATGAGGATTTTATACATGATTATATCATATGTATGTTGGATTTTAGAAAAAATTACAGTGTTTTTGATAAGAATCATGATATAACAGATGCAGATGAACAAGCTTTTGAAAAGGATGTTATACGTCTTTGGGGTGAACAACATAGGCAAGGAAGGCATAAATTGCCTAGCGAAGATGAGATGGCTACTGCTCGTCGAGTCTTGGAAAAGGTTAGAGACATTCGGTTACAATTGAGAAGAGAAGAATTGGATCAATATTTCAGTAATGGATGTTTTTATTCTTATTCAAACATTCCTCTTATTGGTTGGCTTCAAAATTGGAAAGATTTATATAAAAAAGATGGATAGAATATATAACAATGAATTTCTAGCAGCGTGCATTGTTATTGCCATTTTGAAAACAGGTATAACAGATATCACGTTGTTAACAGTTTGTCTGACTTTAGTAATGGATGACAAGTTACGTAACAAATATGTTGTAGGCGAGACTTTTCAAAGCTATGCAAAACGTATTGTAGCAAGTACTGATTCAAAGATCAACAATAAGTATAAGGATTACCTTATCTTATTTACCAATACTATAGTCATACTAAGTCAAAATGATGCAGTTGAGATAAATGGTAAAGACATTATTCTTACTGATATCGGAGAGTCAATTTACTCACACAATATAATAAATATTCCCTCATATAGATTGAAGGATATATTGAAAGCTATACCGCATCTATGTAATAGTATAGCCAAGTGTGATATTAACGAAGTTTTCTACAAATTGAATATTGAATTATGAACTTCTATATACATAAAATACAATTATGGTTCACACGTGAAGATGCAGATCATGTGACTTATGAATTTGAGCCAAATAAAGTTAATGTAATAACTGGTGATTCTTCAACAGGCAAGTCCTCTATACTTAGAATTATCGACTATTGCTTATTGGCTGAGGAATCAGATATTGTAGAAGATGTTATAAACGAGAGCGTAAAATGGTATGGATTATCATTTCATATGAATGATACAGACTATATCATTGTACGTGATGCTCCAACATTTAATGCTCCAGGACAGTCTTTCTATTGGAAAGAGGAAACAAAGGATTTTCCATCGAATCCGTTTTCCAACACGTCAAGAGCAAATATTCTTGAGAATATCAGTTGTTTTGCAGGGGTGGCAGATAAGGAGTTGAAAATATCCAAACGCAAAAAGCTAAAGTTGTCCTTTCGTAATTTTTTGCCTTTTTGTTATCTTACAGAAGATATCATAGCAGCAATGAATACATATTTTGATTCGAAATATTTTGCATCAAAAGATATTCGTGATAATATATCTCCGTGTATGGATATTGTGATTGGCAAGGATGAAGAAAGAGAACAACAATTAAATATTGAAAAGTCAACTTTAGTGACCAAGATAACACGAGAAAAGAAATTAAAGGAAAAAGGTGTGAAAGAAGAACAAAGGTATAAAGAGGCTCTTTTAACAATAATAAATAAAGCGTATTCATCAGGTCTTGATGGTATTAACTTTGAGAAAAATCAATCATATAATATGAAGGTTCTATATGACGCTGCGAACAAATTTAAAAAGTCATATTACGAAGATCAAGATGTTGTAAGATTGGAAGAAGTAGAATCATTATTAAAAACTACAAATGGGAAACTATACAGGCTACGTCTCATAGAAAATGAAATAAAACAATATAATGAGCAGGTAGATCAAGCCGTTGATTCCTTATTACCTTTAGACTATCTTATAAACCAGTTCCAGCAAGTATTGTTGTATGATGAGACACGTATACTTATAGATGAATTGTCAAGATCATTGCAATCGATAAAAAAGAACAATGCAAATCATCAGAAACGTATACTTCCTGCTGATTTCCAACAGCGCTATGATGAACTAACTGCTCAAAAAACACAACTAAGTGCCGAGATGGAAGCATTAAAGAGAATAAAATCTCAGAAACTTGATTTTGCAAAGTATGAGTCTATTGTAGCTCTGTATAATGAACTACGGTATCTAAAACCTGCTGAGAATAAATATATAGGTGATGAAGCCCTTCAAAAGCTACAGAATGAGTATAAAGAGTTATGCGAAATATATGAGCGGTTAAGTATAGAAAATAAAAAATGTGTAAACAGACTAAATGAAATAATACTTGAGTATTATAATAACCAGCATAGTATAACATCACGATATGTTCAGTGCAAACCTCGGTATGATGAAAGTAGGCAGGCTTTAGTTCTATATAATCCTATTTCTCAGTGTAATGTTCGTAATGTTGGTAGCAAATCTAATTATATGTTCTTGCATTTATGCTTCTTTTTGGGATTGCATGATCTTATATTGCAACAAGAAGATTCGCCAGTGCCAAGTTTCTTGTTTATAGACCAACCAAGTATTCCGTATTATGGTGGACAAAAAAAGACAAAGGAAGGCAAAATTTCAGATGATGATGCCATTAAACTCAAAGATGCTTTTAGCATGCTTGACAAGTTTATATCAAGAGTTCATGATTTTGGTAACAAGAAGAATTTCCAAATAATAATGGTCGAACACGCAACAGAAGATTATTGGAAAGATCTGACGAACTTCAAGACGAATTATATCTTTACTAAAGGTGACGGTCTTATACCAGAAAGAGTAAGTAAATATTACAAATAGGATATGAATATTAGGATCGGTAATATTTGCCAGACGGTAATACATCGTGTTGGTAATAAAAACAATAGTGAAGGAATCTATTGTTCAGAATCCTTGTCTGACATTTCTGCCATAGAAGAAATGCTGATGCAGTTGATAAAGAATTCTTTCAGTTTTAATTCTTCCTATTGTTTTCAATCTATCGATGAGCTTACATTAAATCCTTCCTATGTATTCGTATCCAGAATATTTGAGGATAATGATTCTTTAATAAACAACTCAAAGTTTCTTGCCCGCTATTTGTATGATTGTAGTATTCATCCAAATATAAAGAATGGAGAGTTTTATACGCTAACGTTAAAGCACTGTTTTGTTGAAGATGAAGAAACTGATGCTTTAGCTTTGTTGAAGACAGAAACCAAACATAGCTATATTTATACAAAAGAAGAACGTAATGCAATTATTCCTCATTGTGGCATAGGAACCGACTTAAAGCATTTAGATAAAGGATGTATAATTTTCAATCTTAATAAATCATCTGGTTATATAATGTTTCTTGTTGACAATGCTAATAGAGGTAATGATGCGAAATATTGGACTGAGAGTTTCCTGCATGCTGTGCCACGTAGCGACAGTTACAATCAAACAGCAGCTGTCCTTACTTTACATAGAGAATTCATTGCCAGTCTTGATGGATATAATAAATTGGAAAAGTCGGAAATGTTGCAGCGTTCTGTAGAAGCTTTAAAGTCTGAAAATGTCGTGTTGGAGGATGTTGAAAAAGCAGTTTTCCCACAGCATGATATAAATAAACATTTCGAAGCTTTTAAGAAACAGTATATTCAGAACACTAACATCAAGATTGAGGACCAATTCACATCATCTTCCAAGGCAATAGAAAAACAAAAGACCGCTTTAAAACGTATGCATACTATATGCCTTGACAGTAATGTCGATATAATCATTCATAACGATGGGTCTTGTATAGAGCGTGGATATGATGATTATGTAGGAATGAATTATTATAAAATATATTTCAAAAAAGAAAAATGACAGAAATGTCGAAAGGTAAGCTTATTTTGCATGTCAACATTAGTATAATATTAAATAAATCTTATGAGTAACGAGATACGTGCATTGGATCTTATATCTATGCTGTTAAAAAATTATCAACAAACTTCTAATTCTATAAGTATAAGTTTTACTGAGGTTAACAGATTTCGTAATAACTTACTTTTAGAAGGTATTTGTTTTGATCTGGGGTTGTATGATTTTGAGGATATTTCATATGATTTTCCCAAAAATATACAGATAACTTCCAAAGAAATTATTCTAAGAATAGATAATGATTTTGAGAACAGAGTAATGAGAAAAGTGTCAAATGACAATCGTCTTACAAAAATCATAGAGCTATGGGAAAAATAAAAAGAATATTGGATAGTGTTCATGGTTACATAGATATTGACGTGAGCTACTTTTCAAATATTATCGACACTGATTATTTCCAAAGATTGCGTAGAATAGAACAGACTTCTACAAGAGCTTTGTTTCCATCTGCTCGACATGATAGATTTATTCATTCTTTAGGAGTTTTCCATATAGGATGTAAAATTGTGGAAAGACTGTCGCAATGTTATAAATCAGAAGATGTGGGTTTTAGTCTATCTCCTATTTTTGAGAGTTACAAAATAGCTTGCTTACTTCATGATGTATGCCATTCTCCATTTTCTCATACATTTGAAAAATATTTCGACAACAAAAAGTCTGATTTAAAAGCTCTGTTAAAAAAGATTGTTGCATCTGAGTCTTTTTCTAAAGACTGGGAGAGTGTTCTTGATCCATCCGCTCCGCACGAAAGAATGAGTGCAATTGTAGCAGTAATGCAATTCGGTAAATTTATAAAAGATATTGCTAATGCCGACTGTGAATTGGTGGCACGAATGATAATAGGCTTACATTATAGTGATAATTCAGATGAGGCATGTTTTCGCAATGCGATGATTGAACTTATTCATGGCGATGTTATTGACGCTGATGGACTTGATTATGTTTGTAGAGACGCTTGGGCATCAGGTTACAGTACAAACAAAATAGATATCACACGACTTGTTGAATCAATATGTATAGAGAAAAACGATAAAGGAAAATACACCTTGTGTTTTACTACAAAATCGCTTAATGAGATAGAATCCGTTCTTAAGGTCAAGACATTCCAGCAATTCTACGTTATCAATCATCACACCGTTACTTACGAGCAAAAACTTCTTGTTGAAGCAGTAAAATCAACAGCCTTGAAATTAATTGGCTGTGATGAAGAATTGAGCAGCAAGGATATTGTAGAGCGTAAGGAAAACGCAATTAGAAATCTTTGTAGCATATATGCTTTTGTTCAGCCTGAACCTGGTATTCCTATTGGTGTGAAAACAAAGAAAGGACTAATGATATCTATGCCAATGGATGATGATTTTGTATTTCTTATGAAGATGAACATGGAAGACAAATATGCCCAGCAATGGTTAAGTAGAAAATACGCTCTAAAACCTCTATGGAAGTCTAAAGCTGAATTTTATGCTTTATTTCCCAATTTGGTAGAAGTAAAGCTTACAGCAAACAGTTGGATATTCAATGATGATTGCAAAAGATATATAGCTGACAATTTCAAGCTACCTATTGAAGATATCTGGATAGAACGTGCCACTCCTAAATACAAGGGTAATTTCGCCAAGAAGGTAAGCTTGTTTGTAGGAGGAAAGGTAATATCATACGAGAAATTGTTCCCTAAAGATATTCAATCGTATGAACCGCCAGAAAATGAATTCTTTTACATCTTTGTACCAAAAGATTCAGATAAAGAAGAAATTCTTAGAAGTCTTAAAGAAGAATGCTCTAAGATGTTCTTTGAAAGACGAATTGGCTAAAGAAATACCTATAAAAATGAGTATGTCATAAATAGAACAATAACTATAATAGAAACAATATGCTGTTAAAAACTATATATATAAAAGGCTTTCGTAACTTCAAAGAAGTGAAGGTAAACTTAAACGAGCATAGTTTGATAATTGGCGCTAATGATGTTGGTAAGACCAATTTGATATATGCTATTCGTTTGCTACTTGATAGAGGCTTCTCAGATTATGATTATGAGTTAGACGAGTCTGACTTTTATGCATACGAGGATACACATGAGATAATTATCCGAGCATACATTGAAAATATCGAGGAAGAATGCATCCTTGCAAGAATGGCGGGTAAAGTTAGTGATGATGGCAGATTGGTTATACAATATTCAGCTACTATAAATAGAGGTAAAGTTGAGTACAAGTTCTATTGTGGAAAGAGTGACGATACAGATGATTTAGAAGAAATAGAAAGTCCTTACTATCGAAAATTTTTGAATATAAAATATATAAGTAGTCGTCGTGAGTTTTGGGAGTATATCCATAAAACAAAGAAACAGCTTCTGCTACAAGCAAAAGAAAACCGTACAGAAGATGTTATTGCAGAAGATGATTTACTGTATAGTGACATAGAAAAACAACTTCAACAGGTTGATAATAAAATACCAAAGCTGTCATATATAAAAAATGCAACAGATCATTTGAATAAAGAATTAGATAAACTCTCAATTCATAATAGAGAACAAAAAATTGTTTTCGATACAGCCTCAACAGATATAGATAAGGTTATACAGAATGTGTCTGTCACATCAAAATATAAAGACAAAAAGATGATAATAGGAGGCGAAGGACGTATAAATCAAATATATCTTTCCTTGTGGGCTTCACAAAATCAGTATACAGAAATCTCCAATGAGGTTTCAATAATATGTGTTGAAGAACCAGAATCGTATCTTCATCCCCATCAACAGAGGGAACTTGCTGCTTATTTAGGGAGAACATTGCAAGGTCAAGTGATTTTAACAAGTCATTCACCTTATATTGTAAGTGAATTTAGTCCTAATTCGATTGTTAGACTATATAAAAATGATTTTCATGAAACATTAGTAGCATCAGATGGGTGTTCTGACGTAATTGCTAATAGTATAGATGATTTTGGTTATCGAATGAGTGTCATTCCTGCTGAGGCTTTCTTTTCAGATTGTGTTGTTTTAGTTGAGGGTCCATCAGAAATGGTTTTCTATAAAACTCTTGCAAAGCAAATAGGTATTGGGTTGGATAGGTTAAACATATCTGTTCTTAGCGTTGATGGAGTAGGTTTCGATACTTATATGAATATCCTTAATGCAATGGATATCTATTGGGTGTCTCGTACAGACAATGATATTATGAAAATCCCTAAAAAGAAAGAGTACAGATATGCAGGAATTGAAAGGGGTATTAGTTTTTTGCTTGATTATTGTAATCATAGTAATACAATTGAAAAAGATATAGAGTCTTTAAAGCCTAAGTTGCGTTTTATGGGTGACAAAAAGAACGTTCCAGAAGAGTCAAGAATAGCAGCAGAAAAAATAACAATTATTTTAGAACAGTATAATATACTTATAGCAAAAAAAGGTCTTGAAGAAGATCTTTATAATAGTCCTATTCAAAACGAATTGAAAGAATTTTATGGTAGTAAACTTTCTGCCAAAGAAATCATTCATAAAATGAAAGAGCACAAGGCTATAAATATGTTCGAGTTTTTGAAAAAGAAGAAAACGTGTCTTTCTGCCTTGAAAGAAGATGCTTTAGCTTTACCACTTATCAATGCTAAGAATTATATTGAGAAGCATTATGGAGCCTACTGATATACAAAAAGATATTATCGACTTTGAAGGTAACGTTGTTGTTCTTGCATCTCCTGGTAGTGGGAAGACTTTTGTTTTGTCAGAGAAAATACGACGAGTATTATATGACGATGCTCTTCTGAACTATCAAGGAGTTATCGCGATTTCCTATACACGAAAAGCATCTGCTAACTTGAAAAGACGCACTATAGGAAATGGCATGCCAAGTAAGAATTCTTTCTTCGGTACTATAGATAATTTCTGTCTTACTCAGATAGTAATGTGTTTTGCACATTATGTGTTTGGAAAACCAAATAAAGAACTTGAGGTTATTGACCTCAATGATTTAGACGTACATGAGCGTAGCCATTATGAATGGATAACAGAAGTGCATCCAGATTATAATGAGATTGATGATACTCAAATCAACGACTTGCAGATGTTGTTTCTTAAAGGTTATGTGTTGGTAAATAGTTTGGAATTATTGGCTTTGCACATTTTAAAGAAAAGTTCTGCATGTCGAAGATATATTCAAGCTCGCTTCAAATATGTATTTATAGATGAATATCAAGATGCTGACACATATACAAACGAACTTTTCCTGTATTTGATTAAGTTGGGAATAACAGGTGTAGCTGTTGGCGACGAGAATCAATCTATTTTTGGTTTCGCGAAAAAAAGTAGTGTATACTTGAAAACATTAAAAGATAGAAATGATTTCACGGCATTTAAATTGAGTGATAATTTTAGATGTTCAATTCCAATCATTAACTATTCTAACAGACTTTTGGATTCCGAATCATCCGTTTATAAAACAGAACAAAATGGCGTTTTTTTAGTTCGGGTTAATGGTTCAGAGAAAGATATATCAAATTTTATAGACAATAAAATTGATGTGATAAAAGACAGATTAACTGTTAATAACAATAGTGAGATAGCAATACTGGTAAGAAATGAACGTACACAAAGGATTATAGATGAGAGTTTGACAATCCCGCATAGACTTGTTTGTACAACAAAACTTGATTCAGATTTAAATCCAAGATCTCGACTTTATACGTTGCTTCTTCATTTCTATTTTGATGAAAGAATCCCTTTTTTGAGTATTTTAGATGGATATGTTGACTATGATATGTTGTCTACATTTACTAAGCAAAGGCTTTATGAAGAAAGTGAAATAATCAAATCCATTCCTAATGAAGAAATGGATGAACTTATTGTTCATTTAAAATCAATAGCAGATATAATTCTTCCTAAAATACAAGAAGGTTCATCAATGTTAAGACTGAGAGATGTTCTATATAATAATAAGGAATTGGAGTCGTATAAACCATTACAGAGTGACGAAATACAATTGATGACTCTTCATAAGTCTAAGGGTTTGGAGTTTGATATAGTATTTCATTTGAATATGTGCGAATGGGAACTCCCTTTTAGGAAAATTGAAGATGATGATTTTAACAATCCTCTGTATCCAAATTGGGAACAAGACTTGAATCTTCATTATGTAGGTGTAACAAGGGCAAGAAAGGCTTGTTTCTTGGTTAGAGGAACTCAAAGAACAAATAATAGGGATATGTTGAAAATGGCGAAAGATTCAGAGTTTCTCAGTTTAAATGGGATTGAAGCTTTGCGAAAAGATTATTGGTATGATTTCTAAATAGGGAAGAAATCTCACGCTCTCGCCTTCGTATGCTCTACGACTTGCGTGATACCAAGCGTGAATAAGGAATGTCTTTTTGTCGAAACTTAGTTTGCCATTCATCGCCATACTAACACTTCAGAAGTTGTTGTGTGTATTTATGGCTCTGCCATTGTGCGTTTCTATGTATTTCTATGATGAGCAAGGCAATGAGACGGAAATGGTAGTGATGAAAGCAGGAAGGGTTACGTCTGGTATAATTATGAATAAATGGCTAAAAATCAGATAGATATCAAAAGTTGGCACTAATAAAGGTGTATCTAAAAAATAACGTCAAAAAAATATTTAATGACAAATCAAACATCGGAAAATAATAAACGAATAGCGAAGAATGCGGTCTTTCTTTATGCTCGTATGCTTTTATCTATTATTGTCAGTTTATATACTAGCAGAATAGTTCTTCAAACTTTAGGCGTTGAAGATTATGGCATTTATGGGGTAGTTGGAGGAGTTGTGAGTATGTTTACCTTTTTGAATTCAGCAATGTCTGGTGCTACATCACGCTATTTGACATTTGAGATGGGAAAAGGAAATGAATCTCGGCTTAAAGAAACTTTCAGTACGGCATTTATTATACATATTGGTATTGCTGTTGCCATTTTTATTATAGCAGAAACTGTTGGTTTATGGTTTTTGTGTAATAAGATGGTAATTCCAGAAGGAAGGATGTTGGCTGCTCATGTAGTGTATCAATGTAGTGTGATTGGTATGTTTTTTACAATTACACAGGTTCCATATAGTGCTGTAATTGTTGCTCATGAGAAAATGGATATATATGCATATGTTGAATTGCTAAATGTAGGTCTAAAACTTGCAATTGTCTATGTTCTACTTGTATTAAATTGGGATAAGTTGATAATATATTCTATACTAATGTTATTAGTCAGTATTTCCATATCATTAATATATAGATTTTATTGCACTAGACATTATAAAGAGAGTCATCTTACTTTGGTTTTGAATAAGCAGATAATGAAACCTATGTTAAACTTCTCAACATGGAATATGTTGGCAGAATGTGGATATGCCTTTCGTGTACATGGAAGCAACATTGTTCTAAATATGTTTTTTGGTACCATTGTAAATGCTGCTGGAGGAATAGCGACAACAGTTCAAGGAATACTGCTTGGATTTGTTTCTAATGTTGTAACTGCTGTGCGTCCACAGATTATTGGTAATTATAGTAGAGGCGACCTTTCAAGAATGAATAATCTTATGTTGTCCTCAATCAGATTGAATTTATTCTTGGTCGGAGTACTTACTATACCTATGTACGTAGATGCTCCTTATGTTTTGAAATTGTGGTTAGGCAATGTGCCAACATATTGCGTAGATTTCTGTAGATTATTGTTAATAGCAATATTTATTACAAGTGTGTCACAGATTGTAACTATTGGAATTCATGCATCAGGAAAACTTCGCCAAACCAGTATAGTCAGAAACATTATTTATATATTGACACCAATAATAATTTATATTGTTCTTAAAATTAAGTTGCAAAATCCAGTAATAGGTTATGTTATTATTGTATTAAGCCAAATGATTGTTTGTCTTACGGATATCTATATATTACATATAAATATACCACAAATAAAATGCTTATCCATTTTTGTAGACTATGTTAAAACATTCATAACTGCTGCGATAATTGTTTGTGTTGTATCTGGACTAAACGAGAATAGACAAACAACATTTTTGACTGTTTGTGTAAATTTTATTGTCGAATGGGCATTACTATTTATTGCCTTTTGGGCGTTTATTTTTGAAAGATATGAAAAAGATATGATTAAGTCATCATTAACAACATTATTTAAGAAGATAACTGAAGAATGAAAAATATATCCAAGTTTGACTATTGTTATGGATGCAGTGTTTGCGCTTCTGCATGTCCTAAGAAGGCAATCAGTATGCATATTGACTCAGAAGGGTTTTATAAGCCCATTGTTGACGATTCAATTTGTGTTAATTGTGGAATATGTTTAGATGTTTGCGCTTTCAATTCTCTAGAGGTTATTCAAGACAAAGATTTTCCTATAAGTAATTATGCAGTTTGGAGTAAAGACGAGGATGTTAGGAATAAATGCACAAGCGGAGGAGTTGGCTTTGAGGTCGGTAGATTCTTGTTGAATAAAGGATACTATGCTATCGTTTGTAAATACAACTCAGAGACACAGCATGCCGAACATTATTTGGCAAAAACGGAAAAAGAACTTATTGCTTCTATTGGGTCAAAATATATCCAAAGTGATGCTATACATGGTTTTAAACAGATAAAGAAGGGTGAAAAGTTTTTTATTACTGGTTCACCTTGTCAAATCGATTCAATACGTAGATGGGTACATAAAAGAAAGATGGAGGATGATGTCATATTGTTAGACTTTTTCTGTCATGGTGTTCCATCTTATCTAATGTGGCTTCAGTATTTAAAGGAATTAGAAAATAAAATAGGAACAGTAAACAATATTGTATGGAGAGATAAAGAAACAGGATGGCATGATTCATGGGTTATGAAAATAGCCGGCCGTTATACTTCATGGTTTACAAAAGGTGATTCTTTCTATCGTATGTTCCTTGGTGATCGTTGTTTAGGGCGTCAATGCTATCATAATTGCAAATACAAATACAACCATTCAGCTGCCGATATACGTATTGGTGATTTATGGGGTAGAAAATACTCTTCTGATGAAAAAGGAGTAAATGGTGTTGTTTGTTTTACAGAAAGAGGCTTAAACCTATTGAAAGAAATGTGTCAGATATTACATATTGAAGATTCGACACTTGAAATAGTAGCAGAGTCACAAATGAAAAAATGTGCGCATAAGCCTATTTCATACAAATATACGATGAACAGTCTCAAGAAAGGAATTCCACTTAAAGAAATTCTACAAAAGGCTTCATATATTGAACTTGTAGAACAGATTCCTAACAAAATAAAATATTATATAACACGCTTACCTTCTAAAATATTGGAAGTGTTAGGTTTAAAAGAAAAGCCACAAAAATGAAAATAAAAACAATTACATGTCACGATTGCTATAACTTGGGGGCGTCATTACAGGCTTATGCTCTACAACATTATTTGGAATCTCAAGGACATGATGTACAAATAATAGACTATAAGCCTTATTATCTTAGTCGGCATTTTAAGTTTGGTTCTGTAAATAACCCCGTGTTTGATCGCCCTATTGTGAAGCAGGTGTATTTGTTGGCAAAGCTTCCTGGGCGTTTGTTAGCACTCTCTCGTAAAAAAGCGTTTGACAGATTCACTACAAAATACTTACGTCTTACCCGTAGATATAATTCGTATGAGGAATTAAAGGCTGATGCTCCTGAGGCAGATGCCTATATAGCCGGAAGCGACCAGATATGGAATACACTTTTCCCTAATGGACGAGATGCTGCTTTTTATTTAGATTTTGGCAAACCGAATGTTAGAAGAATCAGTTATGCTGCTAGTTTTGCAACCAAAGATGTGGTACCTGAATATCGTGAGTTTGTTAGCAAAGAACTTAAGAATATTGATTTCGTGTCAATACGAGAAAAAATATCGTTACCATTGCTATATTCATTAGTTAGAAATGATGGAGTAGCAGTTTGCGATCCCGTCTTCCTGTTATCTAAAGAGGAATGGACAGGATTGACAAACGAAAGTTCAATTAAAACAGACGAAAAATATTTAGTTGTATATCTTACAGACAAATCTGAAGAAATTAAGAGAATCGCATTGGATATACACAATGTAACAGGATGGAAGATTTATGTTGTTGGAGCTTTTAAAGAATCATGGGCACATAAGAATTTTGTCAATGCAGGACCTTTGGATTTTGTAAAACTCATAAACGATGCACAGTATATTATTAGTAATTCTTTTCATGCCACTGCTTTCTCATTAATATTAGATAAGAATTTCTGTGTTGTAAATCGAAAAGATGGTATTAATGAACGAATGAAAAGTGTATTAGAAGATGTTGGCTTAAGCCATCGTATTCTTAGTGTTTTTACAAACGAACAATTGAAGAACATTGATTTTACAGAAGTTCATAAAAAGCTATCTGGGGTTATAGATTTATCAAAATCTTGGTTGAATAAAGTTTTAAGTTAATAGAATTCAAAATGAAACCACATATTCTTATCAACATGCACTACCTTGAGATAGGTGGTGCAGAGACAGCTCTAATAGGCTTGCTCAATGCATTAGATCCTAAACGTGTGGACGTAGACTTGTTTTTGCATGACCATAGAGGTGAGATGATGCAGTTCGTTCCCGAATGGGTGAATGTGTTGCCGCCAATAAAGGAATATACAATGCTGGAGCGTCCGATAAAGGAACTCGTGAATCGTGGCCATTGGTTGATAGCTGCAGCCAGACTTTGGGCGAAGTATGTCAGCAAGAAGGCTTACAAGAAGAGCCATAGCTGTTTGCCAAATGCAAGCGTGTTTCACTATATGGCTAAATATACCACGTCTTTACTGCCAAGGATAAATCCTAACGTAACTTACGATTTGGCAATTAGTTTTCTTACACCACATCAGATTACACTTCAGACAATCAATGCTCGTAAGCGCATCGCTTGGGTACATACCGATTATACCAAGATATGGGTGGATGCAAACGATGAATTGCCCGTATGGAGTAAGTACGATTACATTGCAAGTATATCACCAGATGTAACCAAGACTTTCCTTCAGACATTCCCCTCACTTGCCAATACCAACAAAATAGTAGAGATTGAGAATATTCTGTCTCCTGCTTTTGTGCGTCGACGTGCAGACATAGAGGATGTTGAGACTGAACTAAGTAGCTATGGGGGGGGTAAAAATCCTCACAATAGGAAGATTCAGTGAGCAGAAGAACTTTGATAACTTACCAGATATTTGTAGAAGACTGATTGAAGAAATGACAAGATTATTATCTATAGGTCGCTTCTCTGAAGCAAAGAACTATGACAATGTGCCCGACATTTGCCGACGAATGGTGAAAGAGGGTGTTGATGTTAAGTGGTTCATTATTGGCTATGGTGGTGACGAACAACTTATACGGCGAAAGATAGAGGAGTCTGGTATGCAGGAGCATGTCATTATCCTCGGCAAGCGTAGCAATCCATATCCTTATATCAAGGCATGCGATATATATATACAGCCATCGAGATATGAGGGGAAGAGTGTAACGGTACGTGAGGCACAGATGCTTTGCAAGCCCGTGGTGGTTACTGATTATCCTACAGCATCCAGCCAGATAAAGAATGGCATAGATGGTGTAATTGTTCCGATGGATAACGAAGGCTGCGCCAAAGGTTTGGCGGAAGTCGTTACGGATAAGGCTCTGCAAGAACGTCTTGTTGAATATCTCAAGACTCATGATTATGGCAACGAGAGTGAAGTAGATAAAATATATCGAATTTTAGAGGAAACCGAAAAATGAGACAGCGTGATTTATCACTCGACTTACTGCGCATTCTGGCATGCGTAATGGTGGTAATAATGCATTCGCCTATACCATCAGAAAACGCAAATGGATTGCATCTTTCGTCATTAGTTGAGCATATCAACTCACAGTTGCTTCTGATTATTGTAGTAGCATTACTTACATTGATATTATCATTTGTTGTGTCATTGGCGTTTGGTTTGACTCCATTAGGAAATGCTGTTGTTGGTTGGCGCAAGAAAAGATGCAATTAAATAATATATAAGAAATTACTAATAATTAATCATTTATGATACCCAAAATTATTCATTACTGCTGGTTCGGTCGTAACCCATTGCCCGAATCTGCAAAAAAATGTATTGATAGTTGGCGCAAGTTCTTGCCTGACTATGAAATAAAAGAATGGAACGAAGACAACTTCGATGTTAATATCATTCCCTATACCAAACAAGCATACGAAGCCAAGAAATATGCTTTCGTAAGCGACTATGCCCGCTTCTGGATTCTATATCACCATGGTGGAGTATACTTTGATACAGATGTTGAGGTGATAAGACCGATGGATGATATCATTAAGAAGGGGCCTTTTATGGGTCGCGAGAAAGGGGCCTATATAAAAGCTACAGGCGATAATTCTGTTGAGGTCAAGGGCGACGCCGGTTTAGGCGTCGCCCCCGGCCTCGGCCTGGGGGTGAACCCCGGCCTCGGGATAATAGAAAAAATGATGCACTATTACGACGGGCAGCATTTTGTGCAAGAAGCGGTGATGAAGAATCAGATTACTGTGGTGCATATAGCAACCAAGGTGCTTCGCGATAATGGGTTGAAGAACGTGGCTGGTATTCAGGAAGTTGCAGGTTGCTACATATATCCGGCAGAATATTTCTGTCCTATAAATGTTACGACGGGTCGTATTCATGTAGAGAAGAACACTCGTACCATACACCATTATGCAGGAACATGGGTGGACAAGAAATTCTCGATGAAAGAAATTTTTAAACGATTTTTGCCGGAATTTTTAGTTTTGGCTTTAATTAATATAAAGAATAAAATCAAATGAGAGCTATTTCTAAATTTTATACTTGGTTCTGGATTATTTATTTCCCAGTTTGTATTGCTTTTACCTATGTAGTTAATTTTGACTGGAGTGATGAAATCCTGACTGTGGCACTTTTGGGTTATGCTTTTATGAAGCAGCGGTTCCTGGTCAAAGACAAAGGAAGAACGACGGAAATTAATATTTATATCGTATTGATGTTGTTCTATCTGATTTATTCTCTTCTAATTCAAGTGACGACTCCTCGAGGGGTGATACTTGACATATTGCAGCAACTGCGACCATACGCAGTGTTTTATCTGACATGGATGATGGCTCCTGATTTTTCTCCTAAGCAAAAGAAACGTATTAAATGGGTCATGCTGTTTTCGTTCTTCGGCTATTTGGTATTATTTAAGATTAAACCTTCTGTTGTAACTCCGTATGGTGGTGAATCTTCTGCTCAGTTGGGACAGATAGCCCTCACTTGTGCTATGATTTATTATTTATTTTCCAAACAGACAAAGCGAAATAGAAATATAGCTATACTCATTATGTTATTAGGCTTGGTTTCTGGTAAATCAAAGTATTTTGGTGAGTGCGTCGTGTTTATTGCACTGGTGATGTTTGTGAAAAGTAAAATCAATTTTGCTTCTGTTTCTACTTTGTTGAAAGTGGCAGCATTGGGATGTGTTGTTATCTTTTTTACGTGGACGAAATTCAATGCTTATTATGTCGAGGGATTTCAAAGCGATGCTGCAGAAATGGCGCGTCCGCTTACATATGAAACGGGAGTGAAGATTATGTTTAAGGATTATATCCCGTTTGGAAGTGGATTAGGCTCGTTTGGAACATCAGCTGCAGCAAAAGAATATTCTCCTTTGTATTATGATTACCAATTAAATAATGTTTGGGGATTGACTCCTGAGAATCCAATGTTCTTGGCAGATGCTTTCTATCCAACCTTGGCAGAGTTTGGTATTGTGGGATTGTTCTTCTTCCTATGGTTCTGGAAGAGACGTTTGTGGGAGTGTAATAAGATTCCAAACATCGTCTATTATCGAATGGCGCTGATGGCCATTTTGGCATTGGCTTTGGAAAGTACTGCTGATTCTTCTTATCTTTCGGGTAAGGGTATGGGATACTTTATGGTTCTTGCCTTGTGTCTGAATTCTGGAAGGCAACAAATGAATTGCAGCAAAAGATCTCTAAGATAGAAAAATAATGATGAACATAATCATAACTTCTCCTTCGTTGAATCCGAAGGTGAATGTGAGTGGCATTTCTTCTGTAACGCAATTTATTATCAGTAATAATTGGAAGCAAAACTACTTGCATTTTGAACTTGGTAAGAAGGATAATGAAAAGGGGGGATGGCATCGCATTCCTGCCTTGATAAAGAAATATAGGGAGTGGAAGAATGTGCTTGCTCTGCATCCTGATGCGATAGTGCACTATAACTTCCCGCTTTCGAAGGCTTCTTTGTTGCGTGACCCATGGTTTATGAGATATGCCTGGAAGAATGGCAGAAAGATGGTGGTGCATGTGCATGGAGGTCTGTTTCTGACGGCTCCTCATATACCTGGTATTCTCATGCGTATCATGAAATGGGTTTTCGGACAGGATTTGCCTTTCATCGTATTGAGTGATATGGAAAAGGATATTCTGACTGAGAGATTTGGGGCTAAGAAGGTCGCCGTGTTGCCTAACTGTGTGGATCTGAGTGATGCAGCTGCTTTTGAAAAAGAACAGGTCCTTCATGATGAATCAAAACCATTACGTATCGGTTATCTGGGTCGTATAGAACCTAATAAGGGAATGACGGAACTCTTGGTGGCTTGCCAAAAACTGAAAAAGGAAAAATATCCTTTTAAACTCGTTATCGCTGGCAAGGAACAAACGGAAGGGGAGTATCTTCCGCAATTTGACCAGTGGTTGGGGGACAGCTTTGAATATGCTGGTTTGGTTTCGGGTAAATCAAAGTGTGATTTCCTCAGAAGTCTGGATGCTTTCATCCTTCCTACTTACTTTGAAGGATTGCCGATGTCGCTTTTGGAAACCATGAGCTATGGTGTGACTCCTGTTGTGACTCCTGTAGGCAGTATTCCGCAAGTGGTGAAAGATGGTGTGAATGGTATGTTTATCACTGACCATGACAGCGATTCTATTGTTTCTGCCATCAAACGACTGGATGAGGACAGAAGTATTTTGAGAAAGTTGGGCGTGGCTGCCAGAGAAACTATTTTCAATCAGTTCAGTCCGGAAAAGTATGTTGAGAATTTGAATTCGATTTATCATCTTGCCAATTAGGCTCTTTATTTCATTTTAGAAATCATGAACATTTTTCAGATATTACAAAAGATAAGTCTTGTTCCTTCTTATTTGTGGGATAAAATGTGGGCTCCTGTATGGAAGCGGTGCATGAAGCACTGTGGCAAGGGGGTATATATCCGTCCGATGTCTTCGGATTTCAAGGGATTGTGGAACCTGTCGGTAGGGGATGGTACTTCGATTCCTAAAGGGAGTACTATCTATTGTACGGATGCACCGTGTACTATTGGCAAGAAGGTGCTCTTCGGTCCGAATCCTACAATCATCACCGGTGATCATCGTATTGACCTCTTGGGCAAATATATCGCGGATGTTACCGTGGAGGATAAGTTTGTGGATGGGGTGAATGTATATGACCAGCCTGTCGTCATCGAGGATGATGTGTGGTGTGGTGCGAATGTTACAATCCTGAAAGGGGTGACTATCGGGCATGGTTCGGTAGTGGCTGCTGGTGCTGTTGTCACGAAGTCCTTTCCTCCATACAGTATTATCGGTGGTATTCCTGCCAAACTAATCAAAATGAGATTTACGGAAGAGGAGATAATGGAGCATGAAAGGATGTTGACTGACAAAATGTGATGCACTATGACTAAGGATCGTTTATATTCATTGGACATGATGAAGTTTGTGGCTGCTATCTTCATCACCAATTCTCATTTCCAACAGCTGTATGAGGGGGGTGAATACTGCCTTTGTATATTAAGGGTACAAATTGGCAGCGTATAAATGGACAGACTGGTGTGTAGGCAAGAGACCCATGGATAAGAGAATCTCTTTTGTAGCCACCTTTACGTTGGAGATTTAATTTGGAGATACTTTAACTCAACTTTGAGTTATAAAATTGTTTTAGAAATATTATAATGTACATGTGCGTACATTATATAATATATAGTCTTTTGTGAATAATTAAACAATAGTAATGTGATGACTAAATTTATAGAACTTCATAGTGTCGGAAATGAACCTATGCTTGTGAATCCTTCCTCTGTGGCTTTTATAGAAAAAGCAGAAAATGAAGAGGGGTGTTTGGTGAAATTTGCCGTTTCAAACATGAATGGTTATTTTGTGATTGTGCATGTAAGAGAAAGTTATGAGACTTTAAAGAGTTTGCTATGTTTATGAATAATGATGATATAATTCCAGTTGATGATGCTATAGAGCGGTTTCAAAATCACTTGTTATCGCATGATAGAGTTATACTGTCTGCCAAATTTGGTGATGGAAAGTCTTTCTTTTTAAATGAATTCAAAAAGAAATGTGAAGATAGTAAAGATTCTCCTTTTAAGTTTATCACTCTTTATCCTGTGAATTATCAGGTATTGGAGAATAAAGATATCTTTGAAATCATTAAGCATGATGTTCTGTTGCAGATGCTAATGCTCAGGATGATTGACGTGAATTATGAGATTACGAATGAGATGGCTCTTGCCTTCTATCTTCAAACTCATTTTTCAACTGTTGCAGATTCCTTCTTTTCAATGCTACATCTGATCGGAAATGCAGACCCTCAAATAAAAGGTCTCTTTGGTATTTTTAAGTCAATTAGTTGGGTTAAGTCTTTAAAAGATAAGGTAAATGAGTTCAAAAAGCAAATAGATCAATCAGATTTCTTGGACACGTATTTAGCTACGTTTGACGAGAAATCTGTATACGAGAATGATATTGTTACAAAGATAATTCGCGATAATATAGATACTTATCAAAAGTCTAATAATAAAAAAGTCGTCTTGATTATCGAGGATATGGATAGGCTAGATCCTGCTCATCTCTTCCGTATCATGAATGTGTTTTCTGCTCATATGGATTATGGATATCGTAGTATGCAGCCTATAGACGACTCGCTTGTTGGCAATAAGTTTGGGGTTAGTAATGTGGTCTTTGTTATGCATGAGCAGAATACTAAAGCCTTGTTCCATCATTTTTATGGAGATACTGCTGACTATGAGGGATATATATCGAAGTTTTACAATAAGGACATCTTCAATTTTTCGTTGAATGAGGAAAAGGAAAAATATGCTTTATACTTGATTGTTAAAGAAACTGGGTTGTCAGAAGATAAGGTTAAAGAAATATTTCCTAAAAGTTTCTTTGTTAATAAGACTATGCGCCAGATAGTATGCGCTATGGACAAAGTGAACGAACAATTTGAATCTATAGAGATAAAACCAGGTGTGAAGGCTCATCCTCAGTTGTTGAAACTAATTGTTATTGCAAAACGATTAGGTGTGTCAAATGACAATATCATAGCTTATATTGTAAGACATATTAAAACACTTGATAGATTTTATATAGATCGACTCATTCCTGTAATTGCTTTAAACCCTAAAACGAGGATGCTAGAATCTGTAGATGTTGATGCAGATAACTCTAATTCGTATGTTATAGACTGCCAAAAAATAAATGGTGATGGAACTTGTGTCCCCGAAATAAGAAAAAATTATCTATATACAGAGAATACTAAAATATTGAAAGGTAAAATAGAACAAATGCTTTCTTTATTAGGTTGCTGAAATGTAATTGAAAATGTCCTAAACTTATGTATATTTCAGAATTAAATGTTACTTTTGTGACAGTTTGAAAACGATGGCAACTATGATCATTATTTTTCTTTAGAAACTTGACTATGATAAAAGAACAAGAAAATTTGGTAGACGGTATCTTAAACTATTTAAAGATAGATAGTTCTGGAGCATTGATGATAACTGGTCCTTGGGGGTGTGGAAAAAGTTATTTCTTTGAACACTTTTTGTTTGAGAAATTAAAAGCGGAGAACTTTAAACCGTTGCGTGTTTCTCTATTTGGTTTATCATCATTGAGTGACTTGTCTAAAAATATTATCTGTGAGTATGCGCAATATTTTACAGAAAATAAAATATTGAAGAGAATTGCTGATGGTGGGGCAAACTTAGTTAAGATCGCAGATAAGATAAAATTTCCTTTTGTCAGTGATTATCTTGATTTAAAAGGTATATTCGGTTCAGGTAAGGCTCTTTATAAACTACTCTCTGAGGATGTAGTTATTTGTCTAGATGATTTAGAACGTGCTATTGAGAAATTTGACATTAATGATTTATTGGGCGTTATCAATGAATTGGTTGAGAATCAACATTTGAAAGTCATTGTAATAGCTAACAAGGAATATATTGATAAACAACAATGGAGCAATGATAGTGCTACATCCGCTCATGATGTGTTTTATGAAAAAGTCATAGAAAAGGTACTGCATTTTACCCCAGACATAGTTGGAGTATTTGAAACTTTAATTCATTCGGATGGGACAGAAAAAAGTGATGCCTTTGAAGAATTTATGAATAAAGAATGTATCAAGAACTCAGTGTCTCCTAAGTTGGCTAACTCTGTTTCTTTGCGACATCAGAAGGAGAATATCAGAACGTTGAAGTTTGCTGTTTCTCATTTTCGTAGCATTTTTCAAAATTATCTTGATCATGGGAAGGATATTACAGATACAAAGATAGAACGACTATTGATAAATCAATGGCTATTTTTATATTCTTTGTCATTGGAAAGCAAGCAAACGGCGTTAAGCATAGATGATAGTATGGGACTTGAGAACTATGTTGCTACTGCTTCTAATGAACAAATAGATTTAGGTGATGAAAATGATCATCTTTTTGATGAAGAGGCGGAACAAAAGAATGATGAGGGGGCTCAGAATATCGCTAAAAAGTTTGTTGAGAAATACTATCGAGGCAGAGAAAATGAATATAATTTCTATCCTTTTTTGTACCATTTTGTTGTTGCTGGTTTTAACTATGATTTTGATGAAGCTTTTGAATTTGCAGAAATGGCTTGTCAACGTTTCGATTACACGGTTAATCCTGCTCAGGAAATCATGGATAAATGGATGAAAGGTTATTGGGAAATGTCTGATGAGGAGGCCAAAGTGAATCTTTTGAAATTGAAAGATTTTGTGGCAGAAGGAAAATTGTTAGATTTTCCTTCTTACTATAGTGCATCAGTTTTCTTGTTTAAATTTTGTGAGATTATTGATACGACTATCCTCAAGTTACTGCCTTTATTTGAGCAGGGACTTCGGAAATTTGCAGACAATGTAGAAGTCAATATTGGACAATTAACGGTCATAAAAGCTATTGGTGTGACTAATCATGATGTTTGTAAGCCTGTTTATGATCTTATATTAAAGGTCATGGAAGAAAATATTGAAAAACAGAAAAATGAGGAAATTTATCATATGAGAAAGCTGTTTGATAAAGATTTACAGGCATTTACTCAGCTTTTCATTCCAAATAATCAGGCAACCCCCAAATATCTAATGACTCCTATGCTTCATCTATTAGATGAAAATGCGATTGAAAAGAAAATAAATGAAGCTACACCTAATGATATCATGTCATTATATCTGATAGTAAGCCTTAGATTTGACGGAAATTATGCTTTGGACTTAAAGACAGAAGAAAAGCCTTTTATTGAGCGATTAGAAAAGTATGCACTTTTGAGAAGTGGCGATAAAAAGAAACTTTCTACTTATATTATACAAGATCAGTTGCTTCCATTATTGGAAAAAATAAAAAAGAAAATGTAATTTAAACGTTTTAATCAATATTCAGGGAATATAAAGAGCAATAAAATTGTTTTTAAATTTCTGTCAGCTCATGGCATACCTTTTATTGGAACAGGCTGATGGGGGACTAAAACTCCTATCTTCATTATAAGAAGTCTGAAGCAAATGTGGAGGAGTAAGAATAAATTTTAGAACCAGATGAAGATATTAATCAACGCATATGCTTGCTCGCCTGGTATGGAAAGTGAGCCTGGGATGGCATGGAACTGGGTGAGCAATCTCGCTAAGTTCTGTGAACTGTATATTATTACCGAAGGGGAGTTTCGGGATAGGATAGAGGAGGTGGTGCCTACCTTGGAACAGGGGAAGAACATGCACTTCTATTATAATCCGGTATCGGAGGAAATCAGGAAGATATGCTGGAACCAGGGTGACTGGCGCTTCTATAAATATTATTAAGGAGTGGCAGTGGAAGACGTATCTCTTGGCGAAGGATATCTGTAAGGTGGAGAAGATGGATGTGTTGCATCAACTCAACATGATCGGATTCCGTGAACCGGGGTATCTGTGGAAACTATCACAAGAGAATGGGGTGCCGTTCGTATGGGGACCTATCGGTGGTCTGAAACAGTTCCCTACGGCTTACCTGCAGGGAGCTGGCTTGAAAATGAAAGTATTCAACCGCTTGAAGAACTTTCTGAATATCTGGCAACTGAAGCATGATAAAAGGGTAGGTGAGGCTTTCAAGACAGCTAAGGTATTGGTTAGTTCTATCCCTGACTCTTATCGTGCTATCCAGAAGTATAAAGGGTTGGAGTCTGTTGTCATTCCTGAGACAGGCTGTTTCTTATCTGAGGATATTCCTACGGAGCGATTTGACAATCAGGAGTTTCATGTGATGTGGGTTGGCAAGTTCGACTTTAGAAAGCAGTTACCTCTTGCTTTGCAGGCTATTGCCATGTCGGGTAATCCTCATATAGTTTTGGACGTATATGGTAGTGGTTCTGATGATCAGGTAGCTGCTGCTAAAACATATGCTGACTCTTTGGGTATTACTGGTAAAGTGGTATGGCATGGAAATCAATCGAATGAGGTTGTGATGAATGCGATGCGAAAGGCTCAGCTTTTCTTCTTTACCAGCGTGAGCGAGGATACTTCTACTGTTGTGCTGGAGGCTGTTAGCAATCGTTTACCTGTCCTTTGCTTTGATGCCTGCGGCATGGCTGCCGTCATTGATGATAAGGTTGGTAGGAAGGTTCCTCTTTCTTCTCCTTCTCTGTCGGCTCGTGACTTCGCTAAATTGCTCAATGAACTGGATAAGGATAGGTCTTTACTGAGGCTCCTTTCGGAGAATTGTAAGGAAAGACAAATGGAGCTTTCCTGGGAGGAAAAGGCTAAGGTTATGGTAGAGTGGTATAAGAAGGGGAAAATGCTTTGAAAAAGCTTTTGAAAAGCAAAGTTTTCGAAAACCCGCCAGTCCTCCCTTACCGTTAAGGAAGGCTCCACCGCTTTTTCCAAGCCCCTTTTCTCATGGAGAAGGTTGGCTGCACTCGGCAATATGAAAGCGAACTTTCTTTGCGCTCATTTGCACAGCTCTCCCGTTAGGGGGCTGCGGATTTACACTCCGCAGTATAATAAGGTTCGACCTTATTTGCTGGGATTAGTTATGGAGGTATTGGCTTATGCGTCACCATGATATCGATTAATAAATACAGTTACATACAATAAATAACAAAAATGATGACTATGTATATTAAAATTTGGGTATTTGTATTATCAACATTGGCTGCCATGCTAGTGGGTGGATTGATAGGTTATCTATGTCGTTTAGGAATTGGTAATCTGTGGAAATGTTTGAAATCTCTTGGAGTAAACATTCGTAATCGCTTGGTGGATTACTGGTATGTCTTGGTCTTCCTTGTAACCACGATATATGTCTTGTCGAATTTCAAAGTTTGCATAGATTTGTCGTTTACAGAGGATTTTAATGGCAATAATCTTATTTTTCTATTCTGGCTGGTATTGATCATATTTCCAATGTTTGAGAGTTTCGAGGGCTTTGGTATCAGTATCAAGAAAAGAAAACAAAAGAAAACGGAGGACTTGTTGACCATGGAATACCACAATAGTCTGGTAGGTGCTCAAGAGAAAGGAGGTAATGATGAATAATGGTATATATAGGGTTATCAATGAGGGGACTTCTCTTATGGGTAACCCGAATCTGAATGAGGCTATGTTTAGAACATGGCTTGAATACTCATTGAAAATGCTCGATTTGCTTTGTGACAGTTCTTTTGTAAAATACCAATATTCTTCGTTTGCATTTCAAGTAAAGAATTCGACAAATACACCATTTGAGAAATTGAGCAAGTGTGTGGAATTCTTGATTAAATTAGCTTCAATGATTTAATCTTGTTCAATGTTGCAGCTCAATTACAAATAGAATCTTTAGTAAACTATTTTTTGAAAAATCATATTTATGGCAAATATAATTCCTTTTAAAGTTTCTGCACGTACTGCTCGTCTTATTGGTCGCGAGAACGTTGCTACATCCAAAGGTGCAATTATAGAACTTGTGAAAAATGGGTATGATGCAGATAGTCCGTTCTGTGTCGTACTTGTAGATAATAAGTATGGAGTATATCATAAGGAACTTAGTAAATTAGACTATAAAAAACTTCTGGAACTAGGGTGTGACCCTAACTTGCTTAGTTCTATATACCAATTAGATAAAGATATATATATCGAGAAATCTGACGTCAATATAGAGCAAATTGGAATCTTGAAACAACAGTTGCAAAAGAACTCTGTTCTTTATATTATTGACGCTGGAGAAGGTATGACAGGTGACATAATACGTAATTATTGGATGACAATTGGTACAGATAATAAGTCTAGTAATTTTTTATCTCATGGGGGAAGGGTAAAAGCTGGAGCTAAAGGTATTGGGCGTTTTGCTCTTGATAAGTTAGGTGAACACTGTGAAATGTTTACTTTCTTTAATTCTGAAGTTCATGTTGACAAAGATGAAGAAGGTAAGCTAACTCCGTATAAAGGTTATTATTGGAGTGTAAATTGGAATGATTTTGAGAAAGACGAAGTTACTATAGATAAGATAGGTGCAGAATTAGTAGGTATTAAAGGGAAAACTTATATGGATTGTTTTAACAATTTAGCCTTATCTGCTTCACTCAAGCAATTAGTCGCTTCCAATCCTATATGCCATGGTACAATATTAAAAATTTCGCAGTTAAGAGATATATGGGATGATGAGAATATTAGTCGTGTGTTCGATGATTTGGGAGTTTTGGTGCCACCGTCTGAAGGACAAGATTTCTCGATTTATCTTCAGTCTATAGATAATCCTGAAAAGTATGGAAAAGTTGAAAGTCTGTTCTGTGATGATTTTGATTATAAGGTAGTAGCACATGCAGATGGTAATCAAAATGTAAATATACGAATATATCGTCATGAATATAATATAGAAGCTATACCTCCTTCTTTCTTCGAACGTGAAAATCAGAAAAGATATCAATATTGTAGAGAAACTTTTTTACGTGGTTACTGGGATGTTACTCGTACTTTTTCACAATTGATTCCAGGTTTTCGTGATACAGATACAGATGGAATATTGGCAAGAATTGGTGCTTTTGATTTTTCTTTTTATTACTTGAAACGTTCTTCTTCAAAAAAAGAAGATGCTCGCTTCTTTTATCGCCAATGTCCATATAATCTTAGGAAAAGTTGGTTGGACAAATATGGTGGTATAAAAATATTTCGTGATAGTTTCAGGGTTCGACCTTATGGCGAGAAGGGTGATTCGGCATTCGATTGGTTAGGGCTTGGTATGCGCAAGAATAATAGTCCTGCTGGTATAGCAAAAAAGTCAGGTGGCTACCGAGTGGAAGCTGAGAATATAGCTGGCTCTATCCTTATATCACGAGTTTCGAATATTGATTTCGAGGATAAGTCAAGTCGAGAAGGTTTACAAGAGAATAAGACTTTTTCTATTTTCAAACAGTTGCTTGTTAGCATTATAAAGATATTTGAAGATGACCGTTCTTTGATAGCTCGTGAACTCGTGGCCGATGATGAGTTTCGTAATGGTGCTGCAAGGGATAGAGAACGTGCAGAAGAACTTGTTAACAAGATAATTGAAGATAGCAAAAGAGACCAAGGATATCAATCGGATGAAAATTCTACAGACTATAAACTACATCTGTTAGCTGTTGTTAACGAGCAGAAAACCGAGGAAATAAATAACTTGCGTGAAGAGCAAAAAATACTACGTGCCTTAGCAAGTAGTGGTTTAATGCTAGCTTCGTTTGCCCATGATTTAAGTAAACTCAACGATTCTCTCGATTATCGATATGATAAAATTATAAAACTTTTAAATGCCAAGGTTTGTAAAAAAGATTTTTCGCAGGAAAGAAGAAAGAATCCATTTATTTTGCTTGAACAAGCAAAGGAAAACGATATAAAGATGCAACGTTGGCTCAATTTCTCTACCGATATAGTCAAAAAGGATAAGCGTAGAAGAAAAACTGTTAGTTTTGCGCCTTATTTTAATAAACTTGATGATGTTTGGTCAGGACTCCTTGCTGAACGTAAAATTCGATTTGTTCATTCTAATGTAGATGATGCTTGTATGAGAGCTTTTGAAATAGATTTTGATAGTATATTCTATAATCTAATTTCTAATTCAATTGAGGCTTTTATTCGTTTGAGGGAAGAGCGTGAACGTGTTATCGAAATTTCGGTTAAAACAACAGAAAATAATATTGTATGTACTTATCGTGATAGTGGTCCTGGTCTTTCAGCAGATATTACCAATCCTTATGATATATTTCAGCCTTTTTTCACGACGAAACGCAGTGCTATTACTGGGGAAGAGATAGGTACAGGCTTAGGAATGTGGCTGGTAAAACTAATTGCAGAGGATAATGATGCTCGTGTGGTATTACTTACCCCAACGATAGGATTTGGTCTTCAAATTATATTTCCAATTAAATATAGAAAATAATTATGAGCTATAAAGTTTTGTTTATTGACGAAGAGTCTATTCAGCATGATGATTTCAAAGAACATTTTGAGGAGAATTGGCCCGAAGCCGAATGTGAATGTGTGTTTCCTGCTCGAACAATTGAGGAAATGTTGGAGTTGCTAGAAAAAACACATCCAGATGCGGTTATCGTAGATTATCAGCTAAATGATAAAAAAGTAGATATAAGTTACAACGTAGGTTATAATGGCGTTGAACTATTGAATGCTATACATAATCAATTGGCCGATTTTCCTTGTTTTGTTATCACATCGTACGATGGTGAAGCCGTCGTAGATTCGGATGATGTAAACTTGATATATGTTAAAAAGGTTTTGCGATTCTCTTCGGCCGATGGAGAAAAAGTTTCATTTGCACAAAGAGTTAAAAGTCAAATTGATAAATATCGTATGAGAATTGATAATGCACGTAAAGAGTTGTCAATTCTAATAGAAAAAAGGGAAAAAGGTAATGCTACAGTTCAAGATGAAGAACGAATAGTTGAATTGGATACTTTCTTAGAGAAAACTTATGGAAAGGAAGATGCAGTTCCCTCTGAGTTAAAGCATATGTCTAATCTTGAAAAATTGAATACGTTGATAGATAAAGTGGATTGCTTAATAAATAAATTGAGTTAGTATGACACAGCCCTTTCGACATATAGCCCCAAAACGTACATGTACAAAGAAAAGAGCTAATTATAATGCATATAAGACTTTTCTTGCAGAAGATTTTAATCATAGATGTGGTTATACAGATTGTTCTGATTATTGGTTTGGTGGTAAACGTTGCTTTCAAATAGATCACTTTAAGCCGGAAAGTAAATATCCAGAGTTGAAAAACGAATATAGTAACTTGGTATATTGTTGCTCTTATGTAAATAGAGCAAAATGGGATGATGATAATCCTAATTATTTGGATCCATGTGATGTGGATTTCAATTTACATTTTGAACGTGATGACTTGGGATTTATAAAGGCAAAGACGCCACAAGGTCAATATATGGTTGAGCACATGAATCTTGGCTTGACACGATATGCAATTTGTTGGAATCTTGATAGATTGGAAGAAAAAATAAAAATATTAGAAAGAAAAGTTGATCAGAACATAGCAACAATAGATGAAAAAGGACTACTCTTAAATGTTAATAAGGAATTTTATAAGTATTTAAGGTATCTTCGGTCTGAATTATAGTTCTTTTGTTGTTGAGAAAATGTGAAATAGAATTATGTTAAAACGTATATTCCCGTTTTTGAAACGAAATCTTACACAAGATCCATTATTGATTAATCGGATATTTGTGACACTCTATATTACATATAATAATGTTTCAACCTACAATAGTTTTGTTAGCAGATATATTATAAATAATGGTGATGAAGATTATAAGGTGCTGAGGCAAGTTCTGGATTTTTTAGAAAAGCAGAGCGTAAGTAAATTAGACTTGGAAGATATGATAAAACTTTTTGAGTTTGTTATATCTCCATTTGATAGAATTGTTACTGGTGCAATCTACACACCAAGTAAAATTCGAAAAAAGATCCTAGAAAATTGTTTAAGTAAGCAGCAAAATTTATCTTCTATCCGGGTTGCAGACATTGCTTGTGGATGTGGTGGATTCCTGATGGATGTAGCAAAATACATACATAAGAAAACAGGAAAAAGCTATCTTCTTGTTTACCAAGAAAATATATTTGGAATAGATATACAATCCTATTCCATTGAAAGATGCAAAATCTTGTTGAATCTGTTGGCAATATCTGAGGGAGAATGTTCTGAATTTGAGTTTAACTTACTGAATGCAGACACCTTAGATTTTCATTCGGAAGGATGGAATACTGCGTTTGATGACTTTGATGTAATTGTTGGTAATCCTCCTTATGTTTGTGGAAGAAATATGGAGGATGAAACCAAGGAAAAAACGAAAATGTATGAAGTCTGCAATGCTGGTTCCACGGATTTGTACATTCCTTTTTTTCAGATAGCTATTGAGATGATAAAGGAAAATGGCATGTTGGGTTACATCACGATGAATACTTTTCTCAAAAGTTTGAATGCCCGTGAACTCAGAAAGTATTTTATGGAAGGTAGCTATAATATCAGTATTGTTGATTTTCGTGGACATCAAGTTTTTTCGGGCAAAAGTACTTACACTTGCTTGTTTTTCTTGAAAAAAGAAAAGAGTGAGATGTTACATTACTATTGTGACGAGAATGCAGAACTAAGCAAATGCTTCGGTTATACGGATATTCCTTATTCTATACTTGATGCAGAAAAGGGGTGGAATTTGAATGAACATAAAGTCGCCTCTAAATTGGAGAGTGTAGGCATTCCCTTGGCAAAGTTTTGCCAATCTCGGCATGGTATAGCAACATTGAGTAATAAGACTTACATTTTCACACCTATAGATGAAAATGATAAGTTCTATTATTTGGAAAAGGAAACCCATATATATCAGGTAGAAAAAGATATATGTAAGGATATCGTAAATTCAAACAAGTTAAATTCTGATATTAGCTTGGATAAAATCAAGCATAAAGTGATTTTCCCTTATCAATTATGTGATGGAAAAGCGTTTTTGATAGATGAAAATGTCATGACGCATAAGTATCCTATGACATATAAATATTTAGAATCTCAAAGAGATGAATTAGCCAGACGTGACAAAGGTAAGGGGAAGGACTATCCTGTATGGTATGCTTATGGGAGAACTCAATCTTTAGTTATGCCCTCAATTAAATTGTTTTTCCCTAAAATCGCAAATAAGCCTTTGCACTGTGCTCTTGTTAATGCTCCGAATTTGTTGCTTTACAATGGTATGGCTTTTGTGGGTGAAGATGAAAGAAAGATGAGGATATTACAGAAGATTTTTGAATCAAATATCTTTTGGAACTATATCGTAGCGAATAGCAAGCCATATTCCTCTGGCTATTATTCATTGAATGGGTCCAATATCAAGAATTTTGGAATTCCTATATTTACAGAAAAGGAAGTGGAAGAATTACTATCTATCCAAAATAAAGATGATATAAACAATTGGTTGGCACGATATTATTCATAGGCATAGCCCAATCAACGGGCTATGCTAATAAGTTTGCTTCCCAAAGCCGTTTCTATGCGAGCTATGGTTTGAGTCGTGAAGTTATGCCTGCCTGTTAGCCATTTTGAGATTTCTGAGTCTCGCTTGTTGAGTAAGCGGGCGAAATCCTTTTGAGTGAGTCCCTTGGCTTTCAGAATCTCACTAATGCGCTCGGCAATACCGAAAGACAAATCGAACTCTGCCTTTTGCTCGGCAGGTATTGCTGCGAGGCAATCACGGAATAATTTGTTCTGTATCATAATGTTTCTGCTCTATAGTCTTTAATGTTACTTGTGGCATAGCTGTATAAAAAATGGTTGTGTGGGATGGGACCATAGGGACAAGATGGATGGCGCATTGCGTAATTTGCTAATACTGTCATCTTATTCTCCATAGTCCAATATCTCCATCATTTGTGATCTTTTCTTAATCGTCTGACTTCTTTTATCTCTGCATTGATTTCATCAAGAGACATTTCTATGTTGTTTTCTCTTGCCGTCTTGCATATGTTTTCAAAAGCTTCTATTGCCTCGTCTGTAACCTTGTCTTCTTTGCTTTCCTTTGCTTTGATGGCAAAAGGTATACTTCGTGTGCGGATTACCGCCTTGACAAATACATTGATTGCTGCATTTGCACTCATGCCAAACTGCTCACAGAGGCTGTCGAACATAGCTTTCTGTTGTGAGTCTATTCTGACTGTCATTGATGTCTGTGCCATAACGTTATCTGTTTTAATTAATATTGATTGCAAATATAGGGCGTTTTGATGTGAGTTGTATGACTTATGACTTCTTTTTATCAAAGTTTAACCGTAAATACTGAAGTTTCGCATGTGGTTTATGTACGGGCTTCTTGCCTTCAGGGCGTGCTGATTGCTCGCAACTTGCAGGAATTGCTGTTTATGGGAACGCAGGGATACGATGCTGTTGGCTTTAACTTCTAACGAGCGAAGGGAGTGATAACTTCTTTAACAGCTATAACTTCTATAACTTAACTTCTGTAACAGAAAAGATGTAAAGGTATGACAGATTTATATTTTCGATTTATTCAATTTAGTTTGGGACTTTATGAGGGCACAGAGTTTCTTGATGGAACGGAACTGAAGGGGTTCGACTGGGGCGCTTTCTATGAGTTTGCTAAGGAACAGACACTGATAGGGGTTGTGTTCGAGGGAATTCAGAAACTGCCTAAGGAGACTGCGCCACATCTGCAATTGCTGATGAGCTGGTTTGCCTTCAGCCGAAAGATTCAGCAACGTAATGAGGTGCTGGACAGGGCTACTGTGGCGCTATACAATAAGGTGAGGGATGCGGGGTATCCTTGCTGTATTTTGAAAGGGCAGGGGAATGCCGTGATGTATCCTAATCCTTCGGCAAGGACGCCTGGCGATGTGGATATATGGGTGAATGCTGGGCGTGAGGAGATTCGGGCTCTCGCTCACTCGCTTGTGAAAAATACGAATGGACAGGTGGAGGATGAGAGTTTCAACCATATTGGTCTTACCATCAATGGTGTGACCGTGGAACTGCATTCTACGCCTGGATTCATGGCTAACTTTGTTTATAACAGGAGGCTGCAGAAGTGGCTGAAGAGGAATGGTGATGCTCAGTGTGGCAACATGGTGGAACTGGGGCATGGCGATGGTGCTGTCGCTGTTCCTACGCCTTCCTTTAATTGTGTGTACCAGCTTTATCATCTCTACCATCATTATTTCTATGAGGGAGTGGGATTGAGACAGGTGGTGGATTACTTCTTCGTGGTCAGAAAATGGAATGTGGATAGTGAAAAGTTAAGTTCCTTGCAGAGGGAGTTGAAGCTTCTTGGATTGTGGCGGTTTGCTGGGGATATGATGTTCGTTCTGCATCAGGTGATGGGGCTGCCGGAGGAGATGATGTTTGCTCCGATGGATGCAAAGAGGGGACGGATGCTTCTTGAAGATATCTTGAATGGTGGCAACTTCGGGCATTATGACAAGCGGATAGATTTGGGACATAATCTTAATAGATTGTGCCGGGATTTCAGGTTGTTGAGGTTTTATCCTGCGGAGGCACTGAGTGAACCGGTGTTTAGGGTGTGGCATTGGTGCTGGAGAAAAAATAATTTATAATGTTCACAACGAACATTATAAATTATTTTTTCTTTTTTGATAAAGCTGGGCTGCACTCGGTGCTTTTTTTCGAAAACCCACCAGTCCTCCCTTGAACCTTAAAAGATCTTCGAAAACCCACCAGTCCTCCCTTGAACCTTAAGTTTTTTCTAAAATCAACCCGTCCTTCTTTACCATTAAAGAAGGCTCCACATCTCTCTCCAAGCCTCTCCCTTCTCAGAAAGGAAAGGATGCGCCAACCGCCCTTTCAATAGTCTTTACGACCCCTTCGGTTCCCCTTATAGGGGACAGAAACGGTGCTCAAACCGCTTCGCTATATGGTTGGCGGACCATCAGAGGTCTACGCCAGCAGCGGAGCTGCGGTTTTTTGTGCGGGATGAACCGCAAGGACACACGATGCAGGATGCTTGCTCGATGCTGATGGAACCGCATGGATACGATGAAGAATGCTCGATGCTGATTGCTCGCAACTTGCTGAGATTGCTGCTTATGGGGACGCAGGGACACGAATAGAGGCTTGCTGCTTTGGGGACGCAGGGAGATGACATTTTGCTAATGCTCTGGCTTCAACATAAATAAATTAACAGTATTGTTGAATTCAGAAACATAATCTACAAAATTTGGATTATCTTTTCTCAGAATCATTGCTGCATAATTATTTACTCCTTCTAAGTCTTGGATATTAGCAACCATAATTACATATTGTTCTTTGCCATTAGCATAAGCAAACCAAGAATCAAATAAGCGATTTCGCAATGCTTGCTTTCTATCACCCGTTTCACATATATAAAGGAGAGCAAACTCGTTTGTCTCAAAGAAATTGTCTATTATAGCAATTACAGTATCTCTTACCTTCATATCACGAGGAGAACGATGCTTGTTCACATTCGTAATATTAAACATGTATGCCTCGCAATGTTCCAGCAAGTCATCAAGATCAAAGCTAATAGCTATCTCTACGCCATAATCTGTTACGAAACGATAAGTGTTTGAATCTACCATCATAACATCATACGGTGAAGAGGCATTAATCATTTTCAAAGAAAGCTCTTTCATTTCACCAAACATTTACAAACTTTGGGTCTTCTCCTGTACGAGCAAGATAATCCTGACGGAGCATCTGTTCTAACTCTGCCATACGCTTTCTTTTTCTTTCCTTTGATGCCATGAATCTTTTCATTGCAGCATCACGCTTCTCCCAAAATTCTTTATTCAATGTTTCCATAATTCCTCCTGTTTTTTTAATTCTGTGCAAATATAAGGGTTTTCTGCGTAAAAGCCAAAAGATTATAAGTTTTTTTTTCGAAAATCAACCCTCCTTCCTTTTTTGATAAAGCGGGCTGCACTCGGCAATTTGAAAGCGAGCTTTCATTGCGCTCATTTGCACCGCTTTTTCCCATTAAAGAAGGGTCTTTCGAAAACCCACCAGTCCTCCCTTGAATCTTAAGAGATCTTCGAAAACCTACCCGTCCTTCCTTACCCTTAAGGAAGGCTCCACCTCTCATCTC
>OKRS01000311.1_pt1 | contig 38024 bp, 39 predicted proteins | sample 1601191 | NCBI WGS metagenome assembly OKRS01 (sample SAMEA3541509, study PRJEB24748) | human gut metagenome | biome: human gut; feature: human-associated habitat; material: faeces | place: China | collected 2012
GAAGTAATTTAGTAAAACAACAAGAAAAGTGTAAAGTAAAATCAGTCAAAGTCAAAAGGAGTCCTTTTGCTGTTCAAAACGAGTCCTTTTGCATTGTAAAAGGACTCCTTTTGCAGTCCAAATGTAGTCCTTTTGCAGTCCAAAAGGACTCCTTTTGAAATAGGAGCGGATTACATTGGGATTTTTGCAGTGTTTTCTGCCGTTTTTAAGCAACCTTTCAGTAACTTTGCACCATGATTTATCCAGATAATTTTGAGAATAAGATACAGTTCAACGAGATTCGCTCGTTGCTGAAGGGCTACTGTCTGAGCCAGCTTGGCAAGGACAAGGTGGACGACATGGCTTTCACCTGCGATGCCGAACGCATAAATACTGCCCTGTCGCAGACCCGCGAGTTCCGCCGTATGCAGGAAGAAGCCGACGACTTCCCGCTTCAGTTCTTTTTTGACATGCGCGCTTCGATAAAGCGAATACGCATCGAGGGCACGCATCTTGAGGAGAATGAGATATTCGACTTGCGCCGTTCGCTGGAGACGATATCGGGTATAGTGAAGTTTCTGAACCGTAGCGACGACGACGGCAACTACGACTATCCCACGCTTCACGCCCTGACCGAGGATGTGATGACCTTTCCCGACCTCATACGCCGTATAGACCAGATTTTGGACAAGTATGGCAAGATTAAGGATACGGCATCGCCACGTCTGGCTGAAATACGTTCGCAGTTGCGTAAGGCTGAGGGCAGCGTCTCGCGTACATTATATAGTATACTGCATGCTGCGCAGAGTGAGGGCCTTGTAGAGAAGGACGTGACACCTACGCTGCGCGACGGAAGACTTGTTGTGCCCGTGGCGCCAGCTATGAAACGCCGTATAAAGGGTATTGTACACGACGAGTCATCGACGGGCAAGACGGTATTCATCGAGCCTACAGAAGTGGTTGAAGCCAACAACCGTATACGTGAGTTGGAGGCCGACGAGCGTCGCGAGATAATCGTAATACTTACGGAGTTCTCGAAGCTTGTGCGTCCGCATGTAGATGACATTATATACGCCTATCAACTTCTGGCGGAGATAGACTTCATTCGTGCTCGTGCAGAATTTGCACGTCTCACCAATGCCATTGAGCCTGATGTCAATGCCGGTCCGGTTATCGACTGGATAACGGCACGCCATCCGCTACTGTGGCTTGCACTGAAGAAGCAGGACAAGCCTATCGTTCCGCTCGACATAATGCTTACGAGCGACCGCCATATACTCATTATCTCGGGCCCGAATGCCGGAGGTAAATCGGTGTGTCTGAAGACGGTAGGACTGCTGCAGTATATGTTGCAGTGTGGACTGTCAATACCCGTAAGCGAGCGTTCGAAGGTGGGTGTGTTCGAAGACATAATGATAGACATAGGCGACGAGCAGAGTATTGAGAACGACCTTTCTACCTATTCTTCGCACTTGCTCAATATGAAGAACATGATGCGTAGGGCAGGCGAGGCAACGCTGCTGCTTATCGACGAGTTTGGTACGGGCACTGAGCCTCAGATTGGAGGTGCCATGGCTGAGGCTGTGCTCAACCAGTTTGTGAAGAAGCATGCGTGGGGCGTTATAACCACCCACTATCAGAATCTGAAGCATTATGCCGATTCGCACGACGGCATTGCCAACGGTGCCATGCTGTACGACCGCCACGAGATGCGACCGCTGTTTCAGCTGGCCATCGGTCAGCCAGGTTCGTCGTTTGCCATTGAGATTGCGCGCAAGACGGGCATTCCCGATGAGGTGATACGCGAGGCGAGCGCCATCGTCGGGTCGGACTACATTCAGAGTGACAAGTATCTGCAGGACATAGTACGCGACAAACGCTACTGGGAGAACAAACGACAGAATGTGCACCAGCGCGAGAAAGACCTGGAGAAGACTATCGCCAAGTATGAAGAAGAGATAAAGGAACTTGCGCAAAAACGCAAGGATATATTGCGGCAGGCCAAGGAGCAGGCTCAGGAACTGCTCAAGGAGAGCAACCGCAATATTGAGAATACTATACGCGAGATACGCGAGTGTCAGGCAGAAAAGGAGGAGACGAAGCGTCTGCGTGAAGAGCTGAACGCATTCAAGGAGGATGTCAGCGAGATTGACACTAAGTCGGCCGACGACCTTATTGAGAAGAAGATGCGCCAGATAATGGAGCGCAAGGAACGTCGCGAGAAGCGCAAGAAGGAAAAGAAGGAGAACGCCGGCAAGCCTGCTACTATCGGAACCAAACTGCCAACGCCTACAGCCAGTGCCGAGCAGCAGACGTTTGCTGTGGGCGACACGGTACGTATGCGTGGTCTTACCACTGTGGGCACTGTGGAGACGGTGCAGGGCAAGGAGGCTACAGTGGTGTTTGGCGACGTGAGAACGAAGGTGAAGACGTCGCGACTTGAGCATACCGTCAAGAAGCCCGAGTCGACACAGCCGGCAACATTTGCCATCAGTCGTGAGACACGACAGACTATTGATTCACATAAGCTCAACTTCCATCAGGATCTCGACGTGCGTGGCATGCGTGGCGACGAAGCTCTGAACGCTGTGCAACACTTCATCGACGACGCTATACTTGTAGGAATGTCGCGTGTGCGCATTCTGCATGGCAAGGGCAACGGCATTCTGCGCCAGCTCATCCGTCAGTACTTGCAGTCGGTACCTAATGTGACAAGCTGCAAGGACGAGCATGTGCAGTTTGGCGGTGCGGGAATTACGGTTGTAGATTTCTAAGGATGTAAAAACGACAATAGAGACAATCTTTGACAAAACATATTGTTTGTTGTCAAGGATTGTCTCTATTGTCGTATATGATTTATTTTTCAAATTCTACCTTTACATATTCAAATCCCATAGAGCGTAGCAGGTTCTCAAACTGTGTCTTGGCGTTTTGCTGTGCAGTCTGGTAATTCTGTCGGGTGAGGCAGCGTCGGCGCATCATAGCGTCGGCACGGTTGTACATCAGCTTGCGGTCTTGATGGCTCCACTTGCCGGTTTCGATAAACGAGCGTGTGCGTGTTTCGTCGATGAAGTCGTTGTCGAGGAGCTTTACGGGTGGCAAGGTGGCACAAAGCGTGTCGCCACGCATGGCTATCCAGCCTTCGTGAGCCTGGCGAGTATCTACGCCAAGGCGTAGAGTGCCGTAATATATGCGCACCAGTTCGTCGTCGGAGAAGAAACCGCGGCGTATGGTGTCTACAATCTCCTCGTCGCTTATCTCCAGAAACGACCACTTGCCAATCTGTTCGATTGAGCGTATCTGCGTCGGAGTGATGTCAATGCTCTGGTTGGTGACAATCTGAAGTGGGGTAGAGGTGTCGACCGTCTTCTTCATGTAGTGGCGCACCACAATAATAGCGCACACAATGAGTATTGCGATAAAGACAATCTTTACGGCGGTTGATTTCAACCAAAATCCGAAGAATGTCTCCTTGGGGCGTGTGGGGTTATTTTCTGACTTTCGCATTTTGCTTGTTTTCAATGGTTGAACGGTCTATTAGTTTCATAATGTCACGTGGCTTGTAGTCGCGACTGAACGAGATTGTGATGTTTTCGGGGCTGAATCCCATTTGCTCTATCATCGGTATGAGTACGTTGGCGGCCCCGATACGGGCGTTTTCAATAATGTCGGTCTGGGCAACGTCGGCTATTATAGCGTCGCGTCCTTGACGTTCATAGGCCGAGAGTTCCTCGTCGGAGAAGTTGCGGCGAGTCAGTGCAACGTACTCACGTATGCCGTTGTGGTCGATGCGCGACGATGTCAGCACAATGCGCGGTTCGGGCAGTACAATCTCTATATGTGTAGAGTCGCGACGAACGTTGGCATCAGAGAAACCGGCAAAGTCGATGTAGGCTTTCACGGTGGCGTCGACGGGTATGGCTATCTTGCGTTTGCCCAACGGCAGATTAATGTCGTAGTCGTGGCTGAGTACGCGGCCCTTCATCTTCACTTGGTCGTCGTGGGTTATGACTTTGTGTATGCGATACTCGGTGGTGTACAGACGTGAGCATCGCTGTATCTGCATCAACATCAATCGTGTTGTGTCGACACGTGCTGTGGCTGTAGTGTCGGCTGTGGTCGTCGGCTTCTCGTTTTTGCCTGAGCAAGAAGCGAGCAGCGTAAGGGCGACAATTGTGAGTGTGGTTATTGCTGTTCTCATAGCTTATTATTTAAAAATGACCGAATTCATTTTGTATTGTCTTCGATTTGCATTAACTTTGTCGTCATTATGAAGACACGGACATTATTCAAGAGTTTTTTTATAGTAGCGTGGGCGGCCATGTCGCTTGGCGTGGTTGTATCGTGCAAGGAAAAACCTCGCACAACAGATATCATTGTGAAGAAACCAACTCCTAAGCCTAAGAAAGGTGTGCAGAAGATGGACGAATATCGCCAAGTGCGCGACGTGGAGTGGCTCGGCGGAACTTATAAGGTTGTGGCAGAGCGCAAGCCCGACACATCGCTTCCGCAGGCCGTAGACGAGCAAGGCAACCGCTACTACGACAATCGTATAACGCTAACTATAAGCCGGCCTGACGGTACGGCTTTCTTCAACCGTACATTCTCAAAGACCGACTTTGCACAGTATGTTGACGACGACAATGCCGACGGCGCTTTGCTTGGCATCGTGTTCGACCGTGCTGATGGCGCTTCGCTGATATTTGCAGCCAGTGTTGGTTCGCCCGACAAGATGAGCGACGAGTATGTGCCGCTTGTCATGACAATATCGCGTGGCGGAACTGTGAGCATAGCCAAGGACACGCAGCTCGATACGGTCAGCGATGCTGCTGATGAGGCTGACGACGAGGACGGCGTATAATAGCCGTCTGCTCGTCGCTGTCGGTACGGACGGTTGTTTATTCGTCGCCGTCAATATCGTCGTCGATGTCGTCGAAGCCGAACATGGCTGGGTCGACAAATGCATCAAGCGCACGACGCTCCTTCTTTGTGGGGCGTCCTGTGCCACGTGCGCGGTCTACAAATCCGCTTATACGGCTCATCTCAAGCAGTTCGTACTGCTTGGGGTCGGTCACATTCTCGTATACTTCGGGTATCAGCTTGGCACCTACGCGCTGTTCTATCGTCTTGAGAACACGAAACGAGTAAGTGATAGGCGATTTCTTTACACTCACCACTTCGCCTGCCTTTATCGTGTGACTTGGCTTAACGTTCTGTCCGCCAATCGTAACGCGGCTGTTCTTGCAGGCGTCGGCAGCTATAGAGCGGGTCTTGAATATGCGCGCTGCCCATAGCCATTTGTCTATGCGTGCTGTTTCTGACATGTGATTATTTCTGATTGGTTCGCTTAGCTTTCTTTCCGAACTTGTTGAACTGGTTCATCGTGATGTTCAGTCCGGCAAGTACAAAACTCTTTATTATCTCTACCGCCATGTCGATTGACGGCTGCAGAGTCTTCATGTCCTCGTCGTCGTATTTGCCGAGCACCCAGTCTACCTGCTGTCCTTGCTGGAAGTCGGCACCGATGCCCATACGCAGACGTGCATACTGCTGTCCGATGAGCTGCTGTATGTTGCCCAGTCCGTTGTGGCCGCCGTTAGATCCGTTGCCCTTCAGGCGGAAGTCGCCAAGTGGAATGGAGAGGTCGTCGACGATGACGAGCATGCGGCTCTGGTCGATATTCTCCTTCTGAAGCCAGTATCGTACGGCATTGCCGCTGAGGTTCATGTATGTTGTGGGCTTTAGTATGAACACCTTGCGTCCCTTAATTGATGTCTCGGCTACAAAACCGTAACGCTTGTCTTCGAAAGTAGCGCCGAGCTTATTGGCCAGTTCGTCAACTACCATGAATCCGGTGTTGTGACGTGTCATTTCATATTCGCGTCCGGGATTGCCAAGACCCACTATCAAGTATTTGTCCACTTCTTTAATTATTAATTATTAATGATCAATGGTTGATTGATTCTCTGATTGAATCGATGTGCTGAAACAAAAAAGCGCACTCGTCGTAATGACGCGTGCGCTTTCCTTTTTCTATTAAATGTGCTAATGTGCTATATTGATTAAGCCTGTGCGTTAGCAGCAGCAGACATAGCGGCACGTGTCATCTTGATAGAGCATACGATGACATCCTTGCCTGTAGCGATCTCCAAGCCCTCGAAGCTCAGCTCGCCAACCTTGATGCTCTTGCCAATCTTAAGGGCTGTAACGTCGATGTCAAGGTGCTCAGGAATCTGCTGGTATGGAGCAGTAACATCAATCTTACGGATAGAGAGGTTCATGCGACCACCATCACGTACACCCTGTGCAAGACCTGTGAGCTTAACAGGAATACCGATTGTGATAGGCTTCTGATCGTTAACCTCGAGGAAGTCTACGTGCAGAACAGCGTCAGTTACCGGGTGGAACTGGATCTCCTTGAGGATAGCTGTGTGAGACTCGCCGTCGATGTTGAGGTTGATAACATAGATGTGCGGAGTGTAGATGATCTTGCGGAGCTCTGTCATAGCGATAGCGAATGACTTGGCAACGGGTTTGCCGTCCTGCTCTGCCAAACCGTAGAGGTTGCAAGGTACAAGACCTTCCTTACGCAATGTTTTAGAAGCTTTCTTTCCAAGGGCTTCACGCTTCTGACCTGTAACGTTAATCTCTTTCATAATTGTGTTACTCTAAATTAAGTTTAATAAATAATGTGATTTATGCCTTAATTCGCCATCACACGAGAATTTTTTAATTATTTTCGGTATAGATGTGCTCAAAAAAGCGGTGCAAAGGTACATCTTTTATCTGAAATGAGCAAAGTTTATCCTTAAAATGTATAATTATTACCGTTTTTCTTGGTAGTTCACCCAATTTTGTCTATTTTTGCAAAGCGAAAAACAAACAGAAACATTAGAGATACATTATATATAATATCAAAGAGATGATAAATCGCGAATTAATAAGAATCAAGATAGTCCAGTTAACCTACGCTTACTATCAGAACGGCAACAAACTCATGGACAGCGCAGAGAAGGAGCTGTTGTTCAGTCTTTCGAAGGCTTACGATCTGTACAACTACCTCTTGGAGCTTATCGTGGCAGTGACTCAAGAAGAGCGCCGCCGTGTTGAGGTGGCTACCCAGCGCGCAGTGCGTGAGGGGGGAGAAATGCCGTCGCAGAAATTCGCATACAATAAGTTTGCTGTACAGCTTGAGGAAAACAGCCAGCTGCTCGACTTCGCTGAGACACAGAAGCAGTCGTGGGCTGACAATCTGGAGTTTGTTCGCTCGCTCTGCAACCAGATAGAGCAGAGTCAGGCTTATGCCGACTATATGGCTGATACCGACGAATCGTATGAGGCCGACCGTGAGTTGTGGCGCAAACTTTATCGTCAGCTCATACAGGAGAACGAAAATCTTGACCAACTGCTTGAGGAGCAGAGCCTGTACTGGAACGATGACAAGGAGGTGGTTGACACATTCGTGTTGAAGACCATCAAACGTTTCGATCCGAAGAACAAGTCGAAGCAGGACCTTCTTCCCGAATACAAGGATCAGGAAGACAAGGATTTTGCAATGAAGCTGTTCCGTGCCACGATTCTCAATGCCGACCAGTATCAGCGCTATATGAGTGAGACATCGCGCAACTGGGACTTCTCACGTTTGGCATACATGGATGTGGTAATCATGCAGATAGCCATTGCCGAGATGCTCACGTTCCCCAACATACCAATCAGCGTGACCATCAACGAGTATGTAGACCTTGCAAAGCTGTACTCTACCCCTAAGTCAGGTGGATATATCAACGGTATGCTTGACTCTATAGCTCGCTATCTCGTTGCTACTGGCAAGCTGATGAAGACCATCGAGGACCGCCCGCAGCGTCGTCCGGCTCCACGTCGCCAGTCAACACCGCGTCTCAACCGTGCTCAGCAGGCCCTTGAGGATGGTGAAGTATTGCGCACACGCTATGCAGCACAGCAGGAGGAAGAAGCCAATACCGACGAGCAGGAGTTTTAATTTTTGAAGTTTAATAATACATAATAATATTGACAATGAATACAATCGTACTCGCTGCCCAGGCAGCGCAAGGTGGTGGAATGGGAATGATTATAATGATGGTGGCAATCTTTGCTATCATGTATTTCTTCATGATCCGTCCGCAGCAGAAACAGCAGAAGAAGATTCGCGAGTTCCAGAACGCTCTCAAGGAGAACGACAAGGTGCTCCTTGGCGGAAGCATACATGGCACTGTACGCCGTGTAGACTTGGCTGCTGGTACTGTTGAGGTGGAGATTGCACGTGGTGTAGTCATCACTGTAGACAAGACTGGTGTTTACGCTGATAACGCACAGTCAGTACAGAAGTAATAAAACATACGGAAGGTTTGCCAGATGAAATATCGTTTGACGCAAATATTCAAGGTTGTCAGGAACTTCTTGTTCAGTTCAGTGAACAAGGAGTTTCTGATTTTTTTGTTCTTTCTGTTCTTGAGCAGTATTTTCTGGCTCATGATGGCATTGAACGAAACATATGAACAGGAAATAAAAGTGCCGGTAAGGCTGGTGAATGTGCCCAAGAATGTAGTGCTCACCACCGAAATGGAGGATACAGTGCGTGTCACAGTACGCGACAAGGGATTCACTCTTGCCACATATATGTATGGCGACATGATACAACCGGTGTCTGTAAACTTTTCTGTATATGCCAATCGTCAGACGGGTTATGGGTATGTGCCGGCATCCGACTTGCTAAAGATGCTTAGCCAGCGATTCATGGCACAATCGAAAATCATACAGGTGAAACCCGACCGGCTCGACTTCTACTTCAATTATGGCGTGTCAAAGCAGTTGCCGGTGCGCATGGCTGGCTATGTAGTGCCGGGCAAGTCGTACTATCTGGCACGTACACGCTTTTGGCCCGACCAGATTACGGTGTATGCAAGCAAGCGCGTACTCGACTCGCTGCGCTTTGTCAAGACAGTACCTATTAATATAGTAAACTTCGGCGACACTGTCATTCAGACCGTAGCGCTTGAGAAGATAAAGGGCGTGAAGATGGTGCCAGACCGTGTGCGTATCGGTCTCTATCCCGACATCATGACCGAGGAGAGCATTGATGTGCCGGTAGGCTCAATCAATATGCCTGAGGGCAAGGTGCTGCGCACATTCCCGTCGCGCGTCAAGGTGAACTTCATTGTAGGAGCGAGCATGTTCCGCAATATCACAGCCGACCAGTTCCAGGTCGTTGTTGACTATAACGAACTGATGGAGCATCCGTCTGACAAGTGCAACATATACCTGAAGGCGAGTCCGCACAGCGTGCGTAGCGCCAAACTGTCAATATCTCAGGTGGATTATCTAATCGAACAGCAATGAGAATAGCAATAACAGGAGGCATAGGTTCGGGCAAGAGCTATGTGTGCCGAATGCTTGAGCAGCGTGGCATCAAGATATACGACTGTGATGCAGCCGCCAAACGCCTTATGCGAACGTCAGATTGTTTGCAGCGACAGCTGAAGGAACTTGTTGGCGAGGATGTGTATTCTGCTGATGGAGTGCTTCAGAAACGGGTGCTGGCAGAGTTTCTGCTCACAAGCGAAGCCAACAAGCAGGCTCTCAACAATGTGGTGCATCCCGCTGTAGCAGCCGATTATGATGCTTCGGGAATGGAATGGCTTGAGAGTGCCATACTCTTCGAAAGCGGATTCGACCGCCGTGTGCATTTTGACCATATTGTATGTGTTACTGCACCACGCGATGTGCGCATACAGCGAATCATGCAGCGCGACTCCATATCGGCCGAGCGTGCAGCCGAATGGATTGACGCACAGATGTCGCAGGAGGAAGTAGAGCAGCGCAGCGACTTCGTCATAACGAATGACGGGGTGAGCGATTTGCAGCATCAGATAGACCGTATGCTCCAGCAATTCCAACCAGCCGAATAATAATTGTAATTATTTAATATAAGAATGTATATCGGTGCAATTCCAGTTGCCCGAATAATAATTAATAACCAATAAATAAACAAATAAAGAAAATGGAAACAATTCTTTCAATAGCAGGTAAACCAGGACTTTACAAACTCGTCAATCGTGGCAACCGTAACCTCATCGTTGAGGCTATCGACGCTACTCACCGTCGCATGCCGGCATTCGCTTCCGACCGTGTTACATCGCTTGCCGACATCGCAATGTACACCGACGCTGAGGACATCCCATTGTGGCAGGTGCTCAAGAATCTTGGCGAGAAGGAGCAGTCGAAGGAGTGCTCGCTCAACTACAAGAAGTGTTCAGCCGACGAGTTGCACGCTTTCTTTGCTGAGGTTTTGCCTGCATACGATCGCGACCGTGTTCACGATTCAGACATCAAGAAGCTCATCCAGTGGTATAACATCCTCGTCAACAACGGTATCACTGACTTCGAGGCAGCACTCGCTCCCACAGAAGGTGATAATGTAGACGACCGTCAGGAGGCCGAATAATGATAAAATCCGTAAGACCAAAGAAAAATCTCGGACAGCACTTCCTTACTGATCTCGGCATTGCCAAGGCTATAGCCGACACGGTAGATGCTTGTCCCGACATACCGGTGCTTGAGATAGGTCCCGGCATGGGAGTCATGACGCAGTTTCTTGTCACCAAGCCTCGCCCAGTTAAGGCTGTAGAGATTGACAAGGAGTCGGTGGCATATCTCAACGAGAAGTTTCCGAAACTTCGTGAGAACATCATTGGCCAGGACTTCCTGCGCATGGATCTCAACGAGATTTTCGACGGCAAACAGTTTGTGCTCACCGGCAACTATCCCTACGACATTTCGTCGCAGATATTCTTCAAGATGCTCGACTACAAGGAGCTGATACCTTGCTGTACGGGTATGATACAGCGCGAGGTGGCTCTGCGTATAGCATCGGCTCCGGGCAACAAGGCCTACGGCATATTGTCGGTACTGATTCAGGCATGGTACGACGTGGAGTATCTCTTCACCGTCGACGAGACAGTATTCAATCCGCCTCCAAAGGTGAAGAGTGCCGTAATACGCATGACACGCAATGAGGTGATGGATTTAGGATGCGACGAGCGTTTGTTCAAGCGCGTGGTGAAGACTGTGTTCAATCAGCGCCGTAAGATGCTGCGTGTATCATTGCGCCAGATATTCGGTGGCTCTGCATCGCCCGAATTCTATGCTCAAGACATCATGACCAAGCGTCCCGAACAACTCTCAGTGCAGCAGTTTGTGGAGCTTACTAATATGGTGGCAGAAGAAGCACAAAAAATCGGAAAGACATTGTAATTTAGAATTTCGAGTTTTAAGATAAAAGGCTTTACATTAGATGTAACGAGAACCAAGTTCTCTACAATCTAATGTAAAGCCTTTTTTTGTTTATAGGGAAATAGGAGAGAAATATCCTAATAAAAATCTTGAATAGCATGTCCGATTTTTTCGTTTCATACGTTATATCTATGTAAGAGAAATGAAACCAAGCGAATTTAACCATATCATCCTGCCCATGCGCGACGAGCTGTTAGGCTATGCGCTGAGTGTCACAAAGTCAGAGGACAATGCCGAGGACCTTGTGCAGGAGGTGATGTTGCGCCTTTGGGACAAGCGTTCAAGGCTCGATTCTGGAGGGCGGCTCAAGTCGCTTGCCATGACAATGATTCACAATCTGTATCTTGACCAACAGCGACACGAGAGCCATACAGCAGTGATGCCCGACAATGTGGACATAGCTGTGGATGACCGGCGGGCGGAACTCCGTGACGAGACAAGGTTAATCCGCGACATCGTTGCACAGTTGCCACCTCTGCAACAGCAGATATTCCGCATGAAGGAGATAGAAGGCTATACCGCTGACGAGATACTGCTGATAACGGGGTGCACTGCTGATAATCTCAGGCGAAACCTCTCAAGAGCACGAATCAAGATACGCGAGACTTACATTAAAATAATGATGAAAGGAATCGGAACATGATAAAAGACATAAAGCCAAAATTGCACGGAACCGACATTCGGTTGCTTATCGACAGATATATGTCGGGAGATACCACTAACGAGGAAGAGGCTATGCTGCGCACGTGGTTTCGGCTTGCCGGAGACGACATACCTGAAGAGTGGCGACCGCTGCGAACTTTGTTTTGTTTTGTGGATGAACAGCGCAGCACCACTTTGCAGCGAGCCATGCATCGACCCCGCATATGGATTTCGTCAGCTGTGGCTGCTGTAGCTATTGTCATAGTGATGCTTGTGCCGTCGATGAACAAAGCTTTCGCCCCGGAACCGCAAAACTATGCTGTCATAGACGGAAAGGTATATACCAACCAAGAAGTGATAAACGAGCAGGTGGATGACGCACTACAGACTGTCTCGGCAGAGAACGACGATCCGTTCAGCGCACTCGACCTGATGCAATAACATTTGAAACAATAAAAACCATTTACATTATGCATAAACTATTTGATATCATATGCAAACCTCCGCTGATTGCAGCCAGGATGGGTCTTCTGCTTGTCATGACGTTGTGCGTTATGCTTCCGTGCCACGCACAGGATGGACTTGCCGTTAATGGCATATTCCAGCAGTACGGTCATTCTAAGGGTTGCAAAATGGTGGTGATGCATAACACCAAGCTCCGAGGCTATCAACTGGCCATATACAAGAGCCTTACATATAATAACAAATATGCAGCAAGCATCAACAACATCCTGAAGACCGATCGCCGGGCTGCTAAGAAGATTCGTGAGGTAGTGGACGACGGACGAATAGCAAGTGGCTATTATATGATGGCACCACTGCCGTCAGGCAACAATAGATATATTCTCTTTAGCCATACCGACCGAGGCAAAGGGGCTGTGATATACATCGAAGGCGATTTGTCGCCGGACGACATAATGTCGATATGCTATACTAAGAGATAGCAAGAAATATAAATAGAAATATTTGGAAATTTAAAAAACGTATATTATGAATATCAGAACATTGGTATTGGCGGCAACCTTCATGCCAGCCATAGCTTTAGCACAGGAGGCAACCACAGCGCAAGACACAACATACACCCAGCAGTCAGCCACAGTGTCTAACACGTACGACACAACTTTTGTATTCAACAGTCAGAAGTTTGCCATATCTCAAAATGGTGAACGTACGAATGTAAGTGTGTACAAGAAGTGCGGCACGGAGATGAAGAAGGTCAGAGAGACCGAGTTTGTCGACGGACAGGAGGTGGAGCAGGTGTATATCACGTCGCCCTTTATCCCCAGAAAGACATACAAGCGTCGCAATCAGGAGTATAGCCATTATCCGTTTTTCTTCTATGGTGGCAACATGCTCGCAGGCTCGGCATTTGGTGTCAAGTCGGAAGGTAAGGAAATGCGCGACAGCAAGTCGGGTGAATGGGGATTTACAGGTTGTACGTTCGAGTGTCCTATAAGCAGCAGTTCGTGGGCAGTGACGGCTGCTATGTCGTTGGCTTTTGTCAGCCATCACTTTAAGACCGACTATATGCTTACTACCGTTGACGGTATAACAAGCTTTAAGCCTTTCGCCGTTGGAGATGATGAGAATGGCGAGCGTCCGTCTAAAAGCTACCTAAGCTATTGGGCCGTCCGCATTCCGATAATGCTGGAATGGTCCAACCGCATCGGTTCTGAAGACGTCTATGCAGCTTTCGGCCCATCCATAGAGTTTCGTGCAAAGGAGCGTTCACGCTATAAGCTCGGCAAGAGACATACGCTGACAAGAGATGTCAACATGAATCCTGTAGGCATAAATCTTGAGGCACGTCTTGGATATGGCTTCTTGATGCTTTATGCACGCACATCGCTCACTCCGCTTTTGCATACTAAGTATGCTCCCGAATGGCATCCATTCACCGTTGGAGTAGGACTGAGGTTGTAAGATTTAGACGTAAAGTCCCCGCCACTTGCACAAGCGACGGGGACTTTTTCCTAACCTTCACTATTTATTATTCAGCTGTTTCGAGGAGCAGCACTCGGCTTGCCCATTCGTTGGCCTTGCCCCAGTCTGCATTATGACCGTAAGGAATCTCCAGGCCGTTCTGCATGAGATATTCGCCTGAGAACGTCTTGCCCTCGAAGGCGAGCGGAGTCTTGTCTATGCGGTTAAGCTCGGTGATGCGGTAGCGCTTCTGCGGGTTGAGTCCTGCCATAGGGATGCGCGGCAGATGCTGATTGCAGAACGACTCGGTCTTCCACCAGAAGAACACCGCCTTGTCCTTGGCGTTGGTCACGTACATAAGCGAAGCCACACCCTTCTTTTCGTAGGGCGACTGCAGGCGATAGAGGTCGCCGAACTGCACTATTGGACGGATGCGCTTATAGTCGGCTATTGCCTTGCGACACTGGGCCTTCTCGTCCTTGCTGAGCACCTTGGGCTGTATCTCCATGCCCAGACGGCCGCTCATGGCCACGTCGGTGCGATACTTCAAAGGCACGGTGCGGGCTGTCTGATGGTTGGGGGCGTTGGAGATGTGGGATGCCATGGCTATGGCAGGGAAGAAGTAGCTGGTTCCCCACTGCATGTAGACGCGCTGAAGGGCGTCAGTATTGTCACTGGTCCAGAACTCGTCGAAGTATGGCAGTGTGCCCCAGTTGACACGTCCGCCACCAGAAGCGCAGTCCTGGATGGTGAGGTCGGGGTATTTGGCACGGATGCGCTGCAATACCTTCTCGAAACCACGGTGATACTCGATGAACATATGGCTTTGATTGTTGGCGGTGAGATATTGCGAACCATGGTTGGTAATCTTCATGTTTGAGTCCCACTTGATGTAGTCAATCTCGGGATACTTCGTCATCATGTCGTCGACGATAGAAAACACAAAGTCCTGCACCTTAGGATTGCCGAGGTCGAGCACCACCTGTGTGCCGCCGCGTCCGCACTGGAGGTCGCGGTGGGGAGCCTTTATAACCCATTCGGGATGTTTCTCGAAGAGTTCACTCTTTGTGTTCGCCATCTCCGGCTCGAGCCATATACCGAACTTAATGCCCTGCTTCTTGGCTTTGGCAAGCAATCCCTCAATGCCATTGGGCAGCTTGTTCTTGTCAACCACCCAGTCGCCCAATGCACAGTTGTCAACGCTACGTTTGTACTTATTGCCAAACCATCCGTCGTCCATAACGAAGAGTTCGCCACCCATCGACTTGATGTCTGCCATCATCTGCGCCATTTCCGGCTCTTTGATGTTGAGGTAAACACCCTCCCAAGAGTTGAGCAGAATCTTGCGCTCGACGTTGCCGTTCATCAGTTTGTACTGGCGTCCCCAACGGTGGAAGTTGCGGCTCACTCCGCTCATTCCCTCCTTGCTGTACGAGAAGGCTGTGACAGGAGTGGTGAAGGTCTCGTTCTTGGCGAGATGATACTCCGAGTTGTACTCGTCGATGCCTGCAAAGAACTGGTGATACTCCGACTCGTCGGTCACGGTGCGCAGCTTGTAGTTGCCCGAATAGCAGATGGCGGCACCTATCACACGGCCCGTGTTCTCCTTGCCCTTGCCGTCGAGCGAGAACATTACTTCGCCGCGTGATGTCTGTGCATTACGTGTTCCGTCGCGGTTTTCAATTACGAATGTGCCTGGTTTCAGCTCCTCTTCCGACAGCTGTGCCTCGTTGGCCCAAGCTCCGTAGAAGTGCGACATCCATACATTGCCACGGCGTATGGGCAGATAGGCTGAGTCGAATTGCGCGAGAGTGACGGTAGACTTCTCACCGTTGTTTATCTCGGTCCACATCTCGATAATGTCCACATCGTTGTAGGCACGGTAGCACACGGTGACGTAGAAGGGATATACGCGGTCTTTGAGCTTCACTTTGAGCACTTTGGCGTTCTTTTCGGTTGTAGTGGTGTAGCTATCTACATCCATCTCAAGAGTCATGTTGCCATCGGCATGGCGCACCGAAAGTGCAGCAGCCGATTCGCCTATCATGCCATATACCGGATAAGCGTCCTTGTCTGCCGTTCCGCCAGCCTGTAGTGTGGCTATGTCGGCATCAGTCAGCTTGTCGCCATAATACACGAATTTGAATGCTCCGCCCTTGGTGGCATCAACTACGAGCGATGTCTTGGGTGTAGACACGCTGATATTCTCAGCATTGACAACGCCTGAAAGCGTCATCAGAGCCAATGCCGGAAGAAAAATACGTTTAGAAAAAATTATCATAGTTTGTTTTAGTTATATGCATCTCTTAGTTCATAGTTATGCAAATTTACCAATAATTTTAATATAAGCAAATATTCATTGTCGTGTTTTTGGGCGTCAACCATATTAAATGTGATGTAGGGAGTATAATTGCAATAATTTTGGTTTGTATTGTAGCGTAGTATCAAGTATTTTCATTAAATTTGCAAATCGAATAATGAAAAACGTTTGTACGAAACTAATACAATATTAATATGATAGACGTAAAAGAAACATTGAACAGCGCCGAGGAGCGCATGGAAATGGGTGCAATGTACCTTGAGGAGCAGCTTGCACGCATCCGTGCCGGACGTGCCAACGTGGCAATTCTTGACGGCATTCGAGTTAGTTCATGGGGTTCGATGGTGCCATTGAACCAGGTAGCCAACGTTACTGTGCCCGATCCACGCACTATCGCTATCCGTCCTTTCGACAAGAAGCAGATTCGCGAGATTGAGAAGGCAATCATGGATAGCGATGTAGGTATCACTCCCGAGAACAACGGCGAGATTATCCGCCTTGGCATTCCGCAGCCTACCGAGGAGCGCCGTAAGGAGCTTGTCAAGCAGTGCAACAAGATTGGCGAGCGCACTAAGGTGGAGATTCGCAACGCACGTCAGGAGACTAAGGACAAGCTGAAGAAGGCTATCAAGGACGGTCTGTCTGAGGATTTGGAGAAGGACGCTGAGGGCGAGCTCCAGAAGATTCACGACAAGTTTGTCAAGAAGGTAGATGACCTGCTCGCTGCAAAGCAGAAGGAAATCATGACAGTATAGTATTGAATGCAAGGTTTAGTAATAAAGAACACGGGCAGCTGGTACACTGTGCGCACTGACGACGCGCAGAATGTAGACTGCAAGATAAAGGGCAACTTCCGCCTTAAAGGCATACGCAGCACCAATCCCGTTGCTGTGGGCGACCGTGTGGAGATTGTGCGCAATCAGGAGGGCACGGCTTTCATTACTGCCATTTGCGACCGTCGCAACTATATCATACGCAAGTCGCAAAACCTGAGCAAGCAGAGCCACATCATTGCTGCCAATGTCGACCAGGCTTTCCTTATCGTCACGGTCAACTATCCGCAGACAAGCACCATTTTCATCGACCGCTTTCTTGCCACTGCCGAGGCTTACAGCGTTCCGACTGTGCTCGTGTTCAACAAGACCGATATTCTCTCGGATGAAGAACGTCACTATCAGGAGATGATGATGACGCTCTATCGTACGATTGGCTACGAGTGTGTGGCTGTGTCGGCCACTACGGGACTGGGTATGGACAGCATACTGCCTATGCTGAAGGACAAGATTACATTGCTCAGCGGCAACAGCGGTGTGGGCAAGTCTACCTTCATCAATCATATCCTTCCCGGTGCCAATCTGCGCACGTCGTCGATTTCCGACGCTCACAACACGGGTATGCACACCACTACATTCTCTGAGATGCTGCCGCTTCCCGAGGGTGGATGGATCATCGACACTCCGGGCATCAAGGGTTTCGGAACGTTCGATATCGAACCCGAAGAGCTGACAAGTTACTTCAAGGATATATTCCACTTCTCGAAGGACTGCCGATTCAACAACTGCACGCACACTCACGAACCTGGTTGTGCCGTACTGAAAGCCGTTGAAGAGCATTACATAGCTGCATCACGCTATCAGAGCTATCTCTCGATGCTTGAGGATAAGGACGAAAACAAATACCGCGAAGCTTATTAAGCCTCGCGGTTTTTTGTTTTTGTAATATTACTTGACGGCTGTTGCCGTCAGTTTCTTCAATGTATTTTGCAGTAGTGTGATACTTGGATTCTTCAGCACTACTCTTTTCTCTTCGTCAAGCAGATATACCGACGGTACCGACTTGATGTAGTATATGTCGTCGGTGGTGATTTGTCCGTCGGGACTGTAGCCTTCGGTCCATGTGGCGGGCATGCGTGATGTCTTCGTCTTCCACATTTCGGAGTCGCTATAGGGGTATATGGCGAGCACGCTGATGGCTGGCGATGATGTTTCGGGCATTGCCGCTATCTGTGCGGCGGTTTCGTGACAGTGGTCGCAGTCGGGATCGTAGAAATATAATAAGGTGTATTTTGCTTTCAGATTGTGCAGCTGGTGCAGCTGGTTCTTGCGGTCGATGTACACGAAGTCGGTGGCTGTGGTGCCTGGAAGATTCTTCTTCAGGTTGCGTGCCATGTATTCGTTGCGTGTGCGTTCGGCCATTGAGGCAAACTTATTTGCCGACATGACGTCGAGAAACTGGGCGTAGAGCAAGTCGTTGTGTAGCGGCGATTCCGAATCGCCCAAATATTTCTCGGTCAGTGTGGCGAAGTATTCGCGTATGCGTTCGGGTGTATTGCTGTCGTCAGCATTAGCTGGCTTGATGTTGTAGAGGTGGTCGGCAAATGCCTTTATGCCGAGAGTGGCAGTCGATGGAGCCACACGCGGCAGCAGGTCGATGAAATTGGCAAATCCTTGTTCGGTCGTTTCGGGACGGTGCATGAGTGTTGTGTCGGCAAAGTTGAATCGGTCCCAGTAGTGCTCCATTACATACAAGGCACGCGTCTCGGCAGTGCGCAATGTGTCGGGCACTGTAGGGTAGGGGAATCCATCGGTCTGTTGTGCTGTAGCATTGGTGCATATCAGCATGGCTGTGGCTACGGCTATGACTGTGAATAATGATTTGCTCATGTCTGTTCGGATATGGAAAATGCCGCAACAATCCATTCTTCGTTTTGGATGTTGCGGCATTTTGTATTATATTAATTACTGCATGTCGTAAACTACCTGCATGAGCTTCTTGCCCAGTGCGTCAGCCTCTTCCATTGTAGCAGCCTCGCTGTATACACGGATGATAGGCTCGGTGTTCGACTTGCGCAGGTGAACCCACTTGTCGGGGAAATCAATCTTAACGCCGTCGATGTCAGTAATCTTCTCGTCCTTGAACATTTCCTTCACCTTCTCGAGGATTGCGTCGATGTCGGTAGACGGGGTGAGGTCGATGCGGTTCTTGGCAATCTGATAGCTTGGGAATGTAGCACGCAACTCGCTTGCTGTGCACTTCTTGTGAGCCAGTGAAGAGAGGAACAGAGCGATACCTACCAATGCGTCGCGGCCGTAGTGGCTCTCCGGATAGATGACACCGCCATTGCCCTCGCCGCCGATAACGGCGTGCTCAGCCTTCATCTTAGTTGTAACGTTAACCTCACCTACTGCCGAAGCTGCGTAAACGCCACCGTGCTTCTCTGTTACGTCACGCAGAGCACGTGTAGAAGAGAGGTTGCTTACGGTGTTGCCCGGTGTGTGTGAGAGTACGTAGTCGGCTACGCTTACGAGTGTGTATTCCTCGCCGAACATCTCGCCGTTCTCGCAGATGAAAGCCAGACGGTCTACATCGGGGTCAACAACGATACCGAGGTCGTACTTGCCGCTCTTCATTTCGTCCATGATGCCCTGGAGGTTCTTCTCCAATGGCTCTGGGTTGTGGGCGAAGTCGCCGTTAGGTGTGCCGTTGAGTATTGTGAACTCTACGCCGAGAGCCTTAAGGAGTTCGGGCAGGATAACACCACCAACGCTGTTGATAGCGTCAACACAAACCTTGAACTTGGCATTCTTGATAGCCTCTACGTCAGCCAGCTTGAGGTCGAGTACGCTCTGGATGTGGCGTGCGTCCATAGAGTCGTCGCGTGTGTAGTGGCCCAGGTTGTCAACGTCGGCATAGTCGAAATCTTCCTTCTCGGCAATTTCGAGAACCTCGTTGCCGTTTTCCTTTGTCAGGAATTCGCCCTCGCTGTTGAGCAGCTTCAGAGCGTTCCACTGACGTGGGTTGTGGCTTGCTGTTATGATAATACCGCCCATAGCGCCAGTCCAGCGTACTGCCAGCTCTGTTGTAGGAGTAGTAGCGAGGTCGATGTCGATTACATCAAGTCCCATACCCATAAGAGTACCGCACACGATGTTGCGCACCATGTCGCCTGAGATACGTGCGTCGCGACCTACTACTATCTTTCCGCGACCTTCGGTCTTGGCATTGCGCTTCATGAATGTAGCATAGGCAGTTGTAAACTTAACGATGTCGAGCGGATTGAGAGTGTCGCCCGTAGGTCCGCCGATAGTACCGCGGATACCTGAAATTGACTTGATTAGTGTCATAGTAATGATGTTTTAAATGATTGACTTTAGTCTTTAGTATGTTGGCGGCTGTTGTTGAGTGACCGCCGATTCTGCAATTATGCTCCCTGCTGGTATGTTATCTCGTACATGCACGGATAGACATTCTGTGAGGCATTGCTTTGTCCCATTGAGTGCGGAACAATCAGTTTCACCTTGGCTATCTCGTCGGTTTCTGATGCCGGACGGCCAAGCTTGATATAAGTCAGCGGAACGAGCCATCCCGAAGGAACAGCTGTTGAGCTGTATGTATTGTACATCAGACTGCTTTCTTTGTCGAATGTGCCAGAGAATGTACCTGATGTATTCTTCACTGTCATTTTTTCTACCAACCAGTTGTATGAGTAGATGTTGGTGCATTGCAGTGTCGAGTCTGATTCAAGAATGTTGTACTCGTTGAATCGGCACAGTATCTTTTCGGTCTTGCCGCTTTCCAGTTTCTTGCCGCATCCCTCGCGCACAATCTGCATATATACGCCAGTGCCTTCAAACAGCACCCATTCGTTTTTGTCAACGTTTGTGGTCTGGTTTTGTGCGTTGAATACATCCTCAGATATGACCTTTATCTTTTGGTTGGCAATGTATCGGTTTATAGCCGAGCGTTCCTTCTTTTTCATGTCGGCATAAGTTTCGCTGTCGCTACACGAAGCAAGAGCCACAATGGCTAAGAGTGTGAGCGCTAAGAATTTTAACGTCTTCATCAATTGCTTTTTCTTTTTTATTTGATTGAAATCACTAATTATCGTACAAAAGTACAAAAATTATATGTAATGTCACCTTGGGTTGACAATATTTCACGTTTTTTATTTCGTGAGCAGGTCTTTGTATTGCTCAAACGCATTTCTCACTATGCGTTCAGCCTCGTCGAGCGAGCAGTAGAGTCTGCCGCCGCTGGCGTTGAGATGGCCGCCGCCGTTGAAGAAGTCGGCTGCCATCTTGTTGCAGGGGAAGTCGTCTACCGAGCGCAGAGACACCCAGATGGTGTTGTCGCGACGGTCGTCCTCGCGCAGCGAAACCGACAGGCGCATGCCTTTTATCTTCAGTGGTTCGTTGACAAGACCCTCAGCGTCGCCCTTGATGAAGTGGAAGTCGCGCATGTCGCGGCGCGAGATGGTGAAGTAAGAGGCGTGAATGTCGCCAAACACGTTCAGCTTCTGGCTCATCAGATAGCCGCGCAGACGTATTGCCCATGGGCTGAAGTTGTTGAACACGTTGCGGTATATCTTGTCCTTGTCGATGCCCTTGGTCAGCAGTTGGCTGACGATGTAGAATATCTCGGGGCGTGTAGAGTTGTATGTGAATCCGCCCGTGTCGGTCATCATGCCGCAATATATGCATGCTGCACACTTGCGCGACATCTCTTCGAATCCGCCCAACTGCCATATTATACGGAACACGAGTTCGGAGGTGCTCGACATGTGCGGGTGCGACACGGTCAAGACGGTGTCCATGCGCGGGTCGAGGTGGTGGTCGATCATTATCTTCTTGGCAGGCGACTGCTCCAGGGCGTCCTTCATCTCGTCTACACGGTCGGTGCCGTTGAAGTCGAGGCAGAATACGAGGTCGGCTGAGGCAAGCATCGGGTCGGCCTTGTCGGCAGCGTGCTTGTCGTAGCGTATGATGCGCTCGGTGCCGGGCATCCACTGAAGAAAGTCGGGATAAGCGTCAGGCACAATGATTTCGGGGGCCTTGCCGAGTGAGCGCAGATAGTCGGCCCATGCGAGCGACGATCCGATAGCATCGCCGTCGGGCGACTTATGACAACAAATAATAATGTGTTCGGCTGTGTTGATATATGCCTTGAGTGATTCGGCTTCCGCCGCGGTTAATAATTCTATGCCCATTGTTTAAATAATGTATTGGCTGCAAAGTTACAAATTAAGTATGGTACAGCCAACTTTTTTTCGTTTTTGCAACTTTTTTTTGTAGCTTTGCGTCAAATATTTGATTATTAATTAATATTTGGTATTATGATGACAGCAAAACGTGTTTTTTCGTTCGTCATGTTAGTGGCGATTTGTGTAGCGTGCACAGCATGCTACTATTCGAGTAGCGATTTTAAGGCAGACCGTTCGTTTGTGAAGCGTGTGGTCAAGGTTGGCTATTTTTGCAAGATTGAGTCGTATACGTCTGCCGATATAAAGTTTGTTCAGGGCAAAACTTCGTCGGTTCGCATTGAGGGAACCAAGAGTCTGGTAGACAATCTTGATGTAAGGCAGAAAGGCGAGACTCTTGTCATTACCACTAAAGGTCGCGGAATAAGATTTGTCGGTCAGTCGCGCCTCACCGTATATGTATCGTCGCCCGACATTACTTCTGTCTATCTGAAAGGATCGGGCAATTTTGAAGCGCAAAGCAATATTGACACTGACGCTCTCAATGTAGAACTCTCTGGTTCGGGCGATGTCGACCTGCGCAATGTATTGTGCGACAATATTTCGTTGCGTCTGCGTGGCAGTGGCGATGTTAAGGCTCAGAGCGTTGACTGTGCTGCAGCCAATCTCGAACTGTCTGGCAGTGGCGACCTTGATGTGAAGATGTTGAAGGCACGCAAGGCTGTTGCAGCGCTCCGTGGTTCGGGCGACCTTGACGCTACGCTTAGCGGTGTACCCGATGTACAGGCTTCGCTGTTTGGCAGTGGCGACCTCGATTTGAATTTCATTAATTGTGGCAATGCCGATATTGATTTGCGCGGTAGTGGCGACATTGAGCTGAAGGGCACGTTGCGCACGCTCAATACCAACAAGAAGGGCTCTGGCGACATCGACCGTTCGGAGTTGCGTTTGGCTCGATGACGAGACGGCATAAAAAACAAAAGAGGTTGGTGCAGGAAGCTACCAACCTCATAACTGTTGATTTCGTAAAAATCGAAATCATCAAAAAATGATAACGCAAATATATAGCTTATATTCGAACAAAACAAATATTTGCGGTTAAAAAGTGGATTATTTAACAAAATAAGCTAATTTTGCAAGTTGTTAAGCATAAAACAATGGCAATGTCTGCATTGAACGCTGCGGACATTGCCATTATTTTAATGTATGTAAAATTGATTACGAAAATTATTAATTCAGACTATTATTAAATTTGTATGGGAAGAAACAAATATTCTGATTCCGAGATTCAGGGCATTGCCAAACTCCTGCGACTGAAGAACTGTGCCAATCGTGCCAAGCAGAAGGAGATTCGCCATAAACTGCGCGTCGAATACGAGTTCAACATCTCCGACTTCAACGTGCCGGGACGTGCCTTTGGCGAGCAGGAACTGTATGACACTATCCACCGTGGCGCCATACGTATACTCGACGACCAGACCATAGCCGACATGAAGGCAAAGCGTGCACGCGACCGTGAGCGCGACGAGGCTGCCCGAATGCAGGACGCTGTTGAGGCTGGCGAGCAGATCGACTGGAAGGAGGCCATGAAGCAGTGGCAGGACTGGGAGGCAAGCGAGATTAGCAAGATAGACAAGTAGTCTATAGCTTCACCTGCACCGCCGCCGGATAGATGCGGCACGGGTCGCCGAATGTAGCCACGCTTTCTGCCATGTTCTGAATGTTCGACTTCAGTTTGCCTGCAAACACCTTACGGCCGTTGACCATCACCGTCACCTTGCGGTTCATATCTACCAGATGTTCGTCGAGGAACACGGTGAACTGCAAGTCAGAGGCTTCCGAGTAGTGGCGCTGTATCTTCATGTCGATAGTGTGCCAGTAGGGGTCGGTCTCCAGAATCTCGTATCTCACGGTCTTCACTGTTATGTTGACAGTATTGTCGACGATGTCCATTGTGTATGTAGAGCGCGACATCGAATCGAGAGCTGGGCGCTTGTCAACACGTAGGTTGTAGAATCCATTGCGGTGGCGTCCGTGCATTGCAAAGTCCTCCCACATCATGTGCTTGGGGTAGGGGTTGCGTGTGAACTCGCTCAACCACGGTGTTGTGGGGCGATAGTCTATCTGATGGGCGCATTTGGGCACCAGTTCGATGCGGTGCTTGAACTGGTCGGGGTGCAGAGCCTGCAGACTGTCAAACGCCAGTTTTGTCTCGTAGGTGAAGCGGTTGCGGAAGAACATCTGGTCGTACTCGCCGGTGAGGAACGAGAATCCTATGTTGGCGCAGTTCTCTACAGGAGCATTGCGTAGCGGTTCGCCGCCAGCCATTGGTCCGGCAGCCGCCAGATAGTCGGCATAAAATGAAGCCAGACGCTGCGAACCGTATCCGCCCTCCGAGATGCCGAACATATATATACGGTTGGGATTTATCTCGCCCGAGAGCATAGCCATGCGTAGCAGCTTCTCCCATGCCCACTGTTTCGACTGCTGCCACCAGCGGTAGTAATTGCCCTCATTAGGTATCTGTGGTATGAAGTAAGCTGACGGCGAGTCCTTGAACATCTGTGCAAGCTTCAGACCCGTTGTCCACTCCTGCGCCTTGGGTCCCGAACCGTGCATGTATACAAACAGGGGCAGTCCGTTGGCAGGCACTGTCTCGCTGGCTGCCACCTTCTTGCCATAATAATACGGCATTGTGGCGTTCGGCTCAAGCTGTGCAGGCAACTGCCATTTGCCGGTCTTAGCGTCCGACAGGTTTGGCAGGTTTGTCATTATGTTCTTGTCCTGTGCGTTGTTGGCGCGCTTCCATGCCTCCCAAACCATAGTTCTCGACGAGGCTACGTCAGCTGTCTTTACCTTGGCGTTGCAGTTGAGCTTGGCATCCTTGCCAGCCAGACGCTCGCCGAAATAATTCTCAATTTCTTTAGCAGTATTCTTGTTGTCGGATTTGGCAGCTGCCGTTGCGTGTGTGCCAAACCCCAGTGCGGCAGTAAGCAAAGCCACACTCAATGTCTTGATTAAAGACCTGTTGTAGATTGTTTGTTTTACGAAAGGTTTCATTTTTATGGTTATTGTATTTATTTGGCTGTAAAGGTAAATATTATTTATTGATTTACGGTGATTGACATAAACAAAAAAATACGAATGTCCAGAACGTTGAAACATTCGTATTTTTTTATTTAGTTTTCGAGATAATAATCTCTTCTACATTTTTTACTTTTCTTAGAACTCGCTTGTGAAGTGGAACTTGATGTGCTTGAAGTCCTGCTGAGCCATAGACAGCACGTAGCCAGAGTCGGCAAGGAATACATCGCGTCCGTCGCGGTCCTTGGCCATATACTGATACTTGCGCTTCTTGAACTGGTCGAGTTCATCAGCGTCGTCGCTCTCTATCCAGCAAGCCTTGTGCAGATGGACTGGCTCCCAACGACACTTGGCGTTGTACTCGTTCTCCAGACGATACTGAATTACCTCAAACTGCAGCTGACCTACGGTGCCGATAATCTTACGACCGTTAAACTGGTTGACAAACAGCTGTGCCACACCCTCGTCCATGAGCTGGTTGATACCCTTCTCAAGCTGCTTTGCCTTCATTGGGTCGTCGTTCTCGATATACTTGAACATCTCTGGCGAGAACGAAGGTAGTCCGCGGAAGTGCAGCTTCTCGCCCTCAGTCAGTGTGTCGCCAATCTTGAAGATGCCGTTGTCGGGCAAACCTACGATGTCGCCTGGCCATGCCTCGTCGATGGTGCTCTTGCGCTGAGCCATAAACTGGGTGGGCGAAGAGAAACGCAGAGTCTTGCCCTGACGCACATGCAGATAGGGCTTGTTGCGCTCAAACTTGCCGCTGCACACCTTGCAGAAAGCGATACATGAGCGGTGGTTGGGGTCGATGTTGGCAGTAATCTTGAAGATGAAGCCCGTAAACTTTGGCTCCTCAGGCTCTACGGTGCGCTCCTCAGCCTTGGTAGGCTTTGGCGACGGAGCAATCTTTACGAAGCAGTTGAGCAGTTCCTGCACGCCGAAGTTGTTGAGTGCCGAACCGAAGAATACAGGAGCCACCTCAGCCGAGCGGTATGTCTCAACGTCAAACTCGGGATATACGCCGTCAATCAGCTCCACGTCGTCGCGCAGCTGCTTGGCATCCTGCTCACCGATGTGCTCTTCAAGTTCTGTAGAGTTGATGTCAACCTCCACCTTTTCAGTCACGCGCTGCTTGTCGGGCTTGAAGAGGTCGAGCTTGTTCTCGTAGATATTGTACACACCCTTGAACTTGGCACCTATATTGATAGGCCATGACAGCGGGCGTACACTAATCTGGAGTTCCTCCTCCAGTTCGTCAAGCAAGTCGAAGGGGTCGCGTCCCTCGCGGTCCATCTTGTTGATAAAGATGATAACCGGAGTGTTGCGCATGCGGCACACCTCCATCAGCTTACGTGTCTGAGTCTCCACACCCTTGGCTCCATCGACTACGATGATGGCTGAGTCGACAGCTGTGAGAGTGCGGTATGTGTCCTCGCAGAAGTCCTGGTGGCCCGGAGTGTCAAGAATATTGATTTTGTAGCCCTCGTAGTCGAACTCCATAACCGACGTTGACACAGAGATACCACGCTGCTTCTCGATTTCCATCCAGTCGGACGTAGCCGACTTGCGTATCTTGTTGTTCTTTACTGCACCTGCCACCTGTATCTGGCCGCCAAAGAGAAGGAACTTCTCGGTGAGCGTAGTCTTACCTGCGTCAGGGTGTGATATGATGGCGAAAGTTCGCCTGCGTTCTATTTCCTGGTTCATAATATACGTTTTGGACTGCAAAGTTATACAAACTATTGCACATAAAAACACGCTTGCCTGATTTTTTGACTTTTAAACCATATTTATTATGTATAATGGTGATAGTTCAGTTTGCAGACTCCGTGTATTTTGGGCAAAACTTTTTTACCTCCTGTGTGATATTTGCATGCAAAGACTTGAGGTGCTATAACGAAAAAACAGATCACAAGTTATTCTTGGAATTGTTTGCTAAAAACTCTCAGAAAAATTGTAACATTCCTCTATATATTGTATCTTTGTACTTGATAAGTTCGGAAAAATGTCAATTTTGACACAAATCGGAAGTTGTTGATGTAATTATGAAGATAGAAAGAGACATAATAAATAAGTTCAAGGATTGGAAAGAAGCAGAAAAGCATAAGCCAATCCTTCTGAAAGGTGCCCGTCAGATAGGCAAGACATGGGCTATGGAGGAGTTCGGAAGAGAGTGTTTTAAATACACAGCGAAATTTGACTTTGACCGCCAGAAAGAGTTGCAGTCAGCTTTCACTGTGTCAAAAGAGCCTGCACGCATAATTAAGGAACTCGCCCTTTATAGTCCTGTTCCGCTTGTTCCTGGCAAGACGCTGCTCATATTCGATGAAATACAAGAATGCGAGGAAGCGCTCAACTCGTTGAAGTATTTTTGTGAGGATGCTCCCGAATGGCATATTATTGCAGCTGGTTCGCTGTTGGGTGTGGCTGTGAAAAGGCGGAGAATGACCGTACCAGTAGGAAAGGTTCAGGTTATGCGTATGTATCCGATTACGTTTAAGGAATATCTGCGAGCCAGTGATATCCAGACTTTCAATTTTGTTGAGCAGATAGAACAGCCCGAGAAACTGCCTCTTATTATACTTGACAAGTTGAAATCGGAATATCGTAGATATATGGTGTCTGGAGGAATGCCAGAAGCTACCGTAAGTATGCTTGAAAATCAGGGTATGCAAGCGGTGGATGACATTCTTCAAGGTATATTAGACTTATATGAGCTTGATTTTGCCAAGTATGCAGATCCTCGCGAGATACCGCGCATTCATGCCATCTGGCGCTCGCTTCCATCCCAACTTGCAAAAGAGAATCGGAAGTTTATCTATAAGATTATAAAGAAGGGTGCAAGAAGCCGTGACTACGAGGATGCATTGTTGTGGCTTGAAGATGCTGGCATGATATATCGTGTGAACGCGGTCTCGAAACCTGGAATGCCTTTAAGTGCCTACGAGGAGCCGGACATATTCAAGGTCTATGCCAGTGACTGCGGACTGTTGCGGAGATTGGCTGGGCTGCCAGGAAGCATAGTTATTGACACGACTGCCAACTACACCGAATTTAAGGGAGCGATGGCTGAGAATGCAGTGCTGCAAAGTCTGTTGCCTTCATATGGTTCTATTCCTTACTATTGGTCTTCGGAAGGAAAGGCTGAGATAGAGTTTCTGTTACAGCGAGAAGACGAGATAATTCCTGTAGAAGTAAAGGCTGAAAATTGTGTCAGTGGCAGAAGTATTGTTGTGTACAACGAACGTTACCAACCCAGGAACCGCATACGTTTCTCTTTCCTTAATTTGCAGCAAAACTGTGGAATGCTTGCATGTCCCTCCCCTTTAACGGAATGGGCTATGAAGTGGCTAATAAAATAAAACCCACCCCCAACACCTCACTATCTCAACCGGAGCGAGCAGCGCTTCGCTCCTATATTTGCATTTCTAACCGCTCAAAACTGCCATCTGAACGCGCGAGGAAATCTTTAGCTCAAAATTCGTGAGTTTTGAGCGGTTGTGGTTATATTGTTTATACACAGTGAGTTATGTCGATAGTGGCTTTGCGGTGCAAGTTTCTGCTTCAAAAAAAAGCTCCTTTTTACTTCAAAAGGACAACTATTGCATTGCAACTGTAGTCGTTTTGCAATGCAATTGGGGCTTCGTTACACTCCAAAAGTAGTCCTTTTGCAGTGTAACGAAGCCTTGAATGATGAAAAACACGAAGATTGACGTTGCCCAACCACTAAAAACGCCAATTGAAAACTCTAGAATCAATTTTTCGTTTGTAACACTTTTTTACTGCCTGTACGATATTTGCATAAAAATCTTGTGCAATTTTTATTGCAAAATAATATTTTTTCATTTTTCTTTCGTAACTTTGCATTCGGACTGAAAAGCCAGACCGCTGTTGTCGCAAAAGAACGTGTTCTTATCACATATGACAACCGACTCGGCAGCCTACGCCGTGCAGAGTGTAATAAGGTCATCAATATGACATATCTACACAAAGCGGGTATTGGGTGGGAAAAGCAGTCCAGACATATTAGGCGTTTACAAACGTCGCGTTCAACGTACACTCTGAAACGTGAGAAATTTCAAGATACATGTACTGCATTGAACATGGCAACGGTAAATGTCCAGGGGTGTGATATACCTTTCGTATTTTTGCAGAAGCATTTATTGTGTTCTGACATTTTGTCGTACAATTATTTGCATCATGCCGAAAGTACGAATATTGCTATATATCATATCGGCGTGGGCTATACTGTTGTTCGTTCAGCAGTATAGGGCACTTCTCACGGCCTCAGAGTGTGGATCGGACAACGGACGGTTCACGCTTTTTTGTCTGTACCAATATAATTCTGTCTAGAATTAAGTTAAGCGATATGAATATCGATGGCTGTATATCGGAAGATATACACACCTCGGGAGGTGGTGAAATCCCTCCCTGCGCTGGACTTACCTCCAACGCCCTCCCTAAAGCTCAAAGCTGTAAAAAAGCCGAGAGTTCACATACCGGGGTGTCCACCAACTATGCACTTTCGGAAGACCCTCCCCATTGGTATGCTCTACGCTGCACTTACGGCAGAGAAAAGACCGCATACGAATATATGACGGCAAAAGGCATCACAGCATTCTACCCTACACAAACGACAGTAAAACTAATTAAAGGCAAACGCAAAGCTGTAACCGAATCACTATTACCAAACATTTTCTTTGCCTACGGAACCTTAGACCAGATAAAACACTTCGTTTACGACAACGTAAACCTTCCCTTCCTCCGCTTTTATTATCGTCACACCCATGTTGGCAGCCGAATCGAAAAGACCCCAATGATTGTACCCAACCATCAGATGGAAAGTCTAAGAATCATCTATGCCGCCGAAACAGACAACACTATAGTGTCATTAGCCGAAGTGCCAAAGTTCAAGAAAGGACAGATGGTAAGAGTGACAGACGGAGCATTCAAGGGAGTGATAGGAAGAGTGGCAAGATGGCAAGGACAACAGAGAGTGGCTGTTGTGATGGAAGAATTGGTAACGGTGGTGACAGCATATGTGCCGAGTGCGTTTTTAGAGAAAATCTAACCATACGAAATGATACAATTATTAAAACTTACTTGTTTTTTATTTTTATTTCCGCTTTGTACCAAAGCAAATACTGAGAAACTTCCTATTAATAGGCATTTCATAATTGTTGTAGATCAAACAATTAGTAGTTCTAACAATAATTTCTGTTCTCTATATAAAGGACTTAGTTGTTGGTTACAGTTGTAATATTTATTAAAAATATATTGAACGCAATGCCTCAGTTGTACCTTCATCTCTTAATTTTGATCAACAAAATGATGCCATTTCCCTTTTTGCATTCGGAATGTCAGGTGATGGGCATCAAATGAATAGCGAATATGGAAGAATTCACTCAGAATGTTGGAATGGAAGTAAGTCAGAGCTATATGTTTTAAGGATGTGACAAAATCTTTAATTCATAAAAAAGAAATAGTACTGATGCGATAAAATTGCACGGTTATTAAAATTCATCAAATAAAGTGAGTCCTTTGACATCTTGGTTTTGAATGATTGAGTCCTTTGGCTTAGTTATGAAGTCTCTCAAATCCACCCTTTCGAGTGCGGAGATTCTTATTAATGTAGCCACCTCGGTGATTGAATACGGACTTGTGTAGTCAGCCTTGATTTTGGCGATTATCAGATATGCAATGATAGCAACCCACAAATGAGTACGTACTGCATTCTCTGAATATCCCCATAAGTTCTTCACTACTATATTCAGCTTTATCCATTTGAAGAAAACTTCAATATCCCATTACTAGTAATTGACAAAAATGAAATAAGATAATGTAATGAAAAAAATAGACATAGTCATAGGTAGGGAAGAAAATCAACATAGACTTTTGGTGAAAATGGGGCAAAAGGCTTTTGTGGTTGGCTCACCTCAAAGCGTTCCTAATTCTGTTAGCCGCAACCATTGTAACCTTATTGTGGAGTTTTCTGATGATAGTTCTCGAAAGGTATTGGGGATTACTATCCGAAATCTTAATTTGCAAAACAGTACGTATGTTGATGAACAAGAGATAGAAGCTAAAACGATAAAAGAAAGTTCAAACGTTCAACTTGGTAAAGATAGATATACTGTTGATTTGCCTAAAATAATTGATGGGCTGAGAAAAATCTTGAATGTGGTAACACCGCCTCCACCACCAGAATTTTCCATATTACATCTTAAGACAATATGGGAAGAATATGACAGCCGAAAAATAGAAATACAGTTGGCTGAACAAAAAAAGAATAATTTACGAGGAGTGGGAGGAATCTTAAGCGGTGTTGGTGTATTATTTATGTTTATCCCAGCTTTGGGTATGATGAGATATATTGCAACAGGAATTTCTGTTATCATAGCATTGGCGTTTTTTATAAGAGGCATGAATCCTAAAAATTCATTAACTATCAAGATGCATGATTTGGATGAAGATTTCCGCCACAAGTATATTTGCCCAAATCCAAAATGTGGACATAATTTAGGAAACACACCATATGATGTATTACGTCAAAACAAAGGATGTAACTATTGTAAATGTATCTATAAAGAATAATGCCAAGAAATCATGAAAAGCAAGCATTTCGTGAAAGAACTAATGTCGTTGGCTCATAATAATCATAAAATCTTGTTTTCATGTGTTTTTGGATGTATCTTTGCATCACAAGTTAAACAATTAAAGTTTTATAGCAATGGAAAATAATCATGTAATAACAGAGAAGGCTAATAAAAAGCTATCTTGGAAGCAAGTCACCATAGGAGGCGTTTCCGGAGTGGTTTTAGGGGCGGTGTCAACGGCTGCATACGCAGGAACAGGGAAACAGGAAGAAGTCGAAGAGTTGGAAAGTACACCTGTTGCTGGCGTTGATGGACAAGCTCATGTAGATACAGTTATACCAGTAGCAGAAGTTGACAATGCTTTGCCTTTTGCCCAAGCTTTTGCCTCTGCCCGCCATCAAGTAGGAGCAGGAGGTGTATTTGTATGGCATGGCAAGGTGTTTAATACCTATACAGCAGAAGAATGGGAGAGCATGTCAGATGACGAACATGCAGAATTTGGCAGCCATCTAAATATCTCTTATAATGTTGATAATCCTCAAAATACAAGTGTTGGTGTACATGAATCCAATTCTCTGCAAGAAGATTCTGATATAGAAGTTTTGTATAATCCTGAGGAGGATTCTGATTCCGATATTGAGGTTTTGTCGTATGGAACCATAGACCATGGTGATGATGGTCAGTGGGATTATGCAGTTCTTTCTGTTAATGGTCATGAATATGGTATTATTGATGTTGACAATGATAATATAGCAGACTTAATGGCTCAAGATATTAATCAAGATGGACAGATAACTCCTGATGAAGTGAAAGATATTTCTGACATGAATATCTCAATGCAAGCTATTCATGATGACTATCTCGTACAAAATGATTCTTCTGCGCAAGGACCAGACTATGTGAATGATGGCAATATTGACAATTACATGGCGTAATTATATCATGCAATTCATCAAAACATTTATTAGCCTACTTGTCGTATTTTTCATGCCATTTGTGGCAGATGCTAGAACCTATTTAGTTTCTGTTGGAATTAGTGATTATCCAGGAACAAAAATGGATTTGCATCTGCCTGCAAATGATGCTTCGACAATCATATATATATATACAAAGAATTTGGCGACAGAATGTGTTTTATTAACAAATGCAAATGCCACTAAAAAACGTATATGTATGAAGTTGCAGGCAACTTTTTCCAAGGCATCTTACGATGATACTGTTGTGTTCTTCTTTAGTGGGCATGGAAAGCCTGGAAGTTTTTGTGCTTATGATTCGCAACTGTCTTATTCCGAAATTCGTCAAATAATGACTCATTGCAAGGCTAGAAATAAAATCATTTTTGCGGATGCTTGTTTTTCGGGAAAGATGAGACAGGGACAAGCCACGAAGCATAAACAAGAATTCAATGACTATAATGTGCTCCTTTTTTTGTCGTCAAGAAACAATGAAACTTCAATAGAGTGCACTGACATGAAGAATGGTTTCTTTACTTCTTGCCTTCAGAATGGGTTGAGAGGTCGGGCTGATGCTAATCGAGACCGAATAATTACGGCAAAGGAGTTATTCGATTATGTTAGCAAGGGAGTTAAACGCCTTTCGGGTGATAAGCAACACCCAGTGATGTGGGGTAGATTTAGTGATGAGATGGTAATAATGAAATGGTAATACTAAAATGGAAGATTTGATAAAAATAAAATGTCCATTTTGTGGTTCTTTGCTACAGTTAAAAAAGCGAGTAGATTTTATATGCCCTGTGTGCAAGAGAAACTCTCTTGTGGCAGATTGCCAGAATTCATTAGGCAAGAAAGACAAAGAGAAAACAGTCATAGAAGATAAAAAACCAAATTCTGCTACAGGCGATACTTCTAAAAATATACTTATAGGTTGCCTTGTTGAAAAATCTGGCAAAAGTTGGGAACTTCATCTTGGAACAAATACAATAGGAAGGAAACTTCAGAAACCACCTCAGCAGGTAGATGTTCCTGTTTTTGACTATTCTGGAGAAAAAAGAATGAGCCGAGAACATTCTAAAATTGAAGTCGCAAGGTTAACTAATGGCTGTTGCAAACATATCCTTCAAAATTGGCAGAATAAGAATCCTACTTATATAAGTGGTGAACAATTGAGGGCAGATGACCGAATTGTACTTCAAAATGGCATGATTATAAAATTTGCCAATATCGAAGTTAAGTTCATCATAAAAGATTCTGAAGAGACTAATTTATAGTGTGATCTTATGGAATACAAAATAAAGGCACTATCCATCTATGAATATGGACAAAGAGTTGATAAGGAAGGACATCCTCATCAAGAAGATTGGCTGTACCCTGAGCAAGAAAAGATAAACAATGAAAAAGATCGAATGTTTATCTTATGTGATGGAATGGGTGGTCATGAAGCAGGAGAAATAGCAAGTTCTACGGTATGTGAGGCTATTAGTACAACAATTAACGCCGCAATGAAAGCTGGAGAGAATTTCAGTGAGAATTTGCTGTTACGTGCCATAGATGCAGCTTATAATCTGTTAGACGAACGTGATACCGCGATTAATGAAGCAAAAAAAATGGGAACTACCATGACTTTTCTGATGCTTCACGAAGAAGGTGCAACTATCGCACACATGGGTGATAGTCGAGTGTATCAGATTCGTCCTCTAAAAAATGAAGATAGAGCTGAAATTATATTTCAAACAGAAGATCATTCTTTAGTGAATGACCTTATTAAAATAGGAGAACTAACACCTAAGGATGCAGAAAATCATCCACGAAAGAATGTAATTACTCGTGCTCTTCAACCTCATTTAGAGCATAGATATAAAGCAGACATAGTTACATTGAAAGATATCAGACCTAATGATTTTTTTTATATGTGTTCTGATGGTATGCTCGAAGAAGCTTCCAATGCCAATCTCTGCTTCATGCTCAATCTGCAAAAGTCTGAGGAAGAAATCATTAAGATGTTAGTTCTTAATTCTCAACACAATCGAGACAATCATTCTGCACATCTTATACATATTTTGGATGTGGAAAACAATAATCTTTCAAAAAGTTATACATGGAAAATAAAACACTTTCTCAAGGAGACATACTACGTGGTCAAAAACACTCTTATGAAATAGTAGAAGTCTTAGGGCAAGGTTCATTTGGCGTTACTTATAAGGCTAAAACTAAAATAAGAATAGAAGGAAGTCTTGGTACTATTGACAGCAATGTATATGTTGCGGTCAAGGAATTCTTTATGAAAGAAATTAATGGACGTGAAGGTTCAAAAGTGACCAATGGAAACAAAGAGGGGCTTTTTACTGATTACCGAAAGAAATTTCTTCGTGAGGCAGATAATCTGTCTAAACTAAAACATTCTCATATTATTAATGTACTCGAAACGTTTGAAGCTAATGGTACTGTGTATTATTCTATGGAATACATAGATGGAGGAAGCTTGGATGATTTGATTTTAAACAACCATAGGCTATCTGAGACAGAAACCATAGAGTATGCCAAGCAAATCGCTTCTGCCTTGGAGTATATGCACAAGCACCATGTATTGCATCTTGATGTAAAGCCTTCGAATATTATGCTTCGTCAGGATAGTGATAACGCATCCTATTCGATAGTATTGATAGATTTTGGACTATCCAAACAGTATGATAAAGATGGAATACCTGAGTCAAGTACTACTGTTGGTGGAGGTACTCCTGGTTATGCGCCAATAGAGCAATCAAGTTATCATGAAGGAAAGGACTTTCCTGTAACGATGGACGTGTATGCGCTTGGAGCTACTATGTACAAAATGCTTGTAGGACGGAGGCCATCAGTAGCATCGGTGGTTCTAAACGAAGGCTTCCCTATGGATTGCCTTTTGAAACACAATGTTTCTAATGCAATGGCTTCTATAGTAAAAAAAGCCATGATGCCAAGGAAAAATGAGCGTTTCCAATCGGTGTTTGACCTGCGAAATGAGTTGGAAAATTTAAATGCATATAAAGATGAAGTATCTGAGGAAACTCATATAGATGAAAATAATTTGTATGAAGAACCTAAAGACAATGCAGAAAAAGGGGAAGAAATAAATATATCGCAAAATGAAGAGTCAGAAGAAACTTATGTAGAGGAGCATTTGGTAATAGATGAAACTGTTGATAAAATAGTAATTCAATACAAATCTGAAATAAGATTTGAAATTACTCCTAATATGTTGAGGTTGAATCATTCATGTCCTAATATTATTGGAACAGGAGATTTTAAAAGTTTTGTAAAAGCTTTATCTCAAATACAACTTATAAAACGCCAAGAAGCTCCACATAATATCAATGTAGATATGAATATAGAAAAAGTTTCTATTTCTTTATTTAAGAGAGGAATAATAGATAAAGTGTATTCTGTTCAGACACATGAAGATCGTTCGTATGGAACATTATATGGAAATGCTCAATCTGTGTGGTTGCAGTTAATGCATTTTATAACAAGCTATTTGCCATTAGATTCGAAATTTCATACACATAAATGGTATGATTATCCGCCACATATCAATAATTTAATACTAAAAGATGTTTCCTCTTCCAATTTGTCGGTGCAAAATGATGACGAAACTGTTGTTGGCAAAGTACTAGACTTCTTTGATAATTTATTTTTTGATATAAAGTGGAAGATTAAGTATAATTGGAAATCCTTTATTTTTTTGTTTTTAATTGCTGCTTTATTTCTTGGAGTTTACAAATCTCCTCTTTTCCCGAGTGGACGAATTAATGGCCATTCTTATGTTGATTTAGGGTTAAGCGTGAAATGGGCGGCAACAGATATCGGTAATTGGTGTTTTTGTGAACATGGTGCTTATTTTAAATGGGGAGAGATTAATCCTACGGATATTACCAGTAGGGTGGATTCTGTGTATTCTATCGACATACCAAATAATGATATTGCTGGATTAAAAAGATATGATGCAGCAACTCTGCGGTGGGGGGAATCTTGGCGAATGCCTACTATCTCAGAAATTAAAGAACTTAAAACAAAATGTAAATGGAAATGGATATCCTTAGGAGCTAATAGTGGATATTTAGTAACTGGCCCAAATGGAAAACAAATTTTTCTTCCAATATCTTATGAGGAAGGGGGCTTTATATGGAGTTCCACACTTTACCAAGAAAATCGCACCCAAGCTTACCTGTTGGGATTTGATAAAAATAACATAAATACAGAGCATTATAGTCATTCATGGTTTTGCCCAATTCGTCCTGTAACCAAGTAGGTAGGTAATTTTGACAATATTAATTTATTAAGAACATCTTATGAACGGAACGCTAAACATATACTACCCTTGTAAGATTAAGGACTCTCAGATTGTGCAAAATTTCAATAGCGTGTGGAATACGTATAGAAAAATGCAATTGACAGAGGTTCATCTTAGGAATAGACCTATGACAGATTTGCTTGATAAAAAGAGATACCGAGAAAAATATAATCGTTTTTTGTCATCAAGATTTCCTCCTAATAGTTGTCATATAGCTGACAATCCATATGCTACAAAATGTTTGCAGATGGAATACGAAAAGTCAAGGGAAAGCAAAGCGTATTCAAAAGAACTTAGTTTCGTCGTTTCCCAATTCGACTTGGAATATGAAGAAATAAATACTGAGGATGCTGATCGGTGGATAATTGGTACTATATTGTTCTGTCTCAATCTTGAAAATCGTATCGGAACCTATGTCGTAGTATTGAATTTTAATGGGCTTTCTGTTGACGAGGTTATCTTGCTGAAGCATTTGTTTTATAAACGAGCAAAAGTAACCATAAAGAAGAGGACAAAATTAAATGTTAAGTGTAAATGTTGTTTCTGTAAAGGGGAATGTCCATGGAATGAAAATTTACAATTCTTGAATGAAGGCTCATATTCAACAACGATACCAAATTACATTATGTCCTTATCAAACGCTTTTGTCAACCAAAAAGACTTAAACATAGATTTTAGGGCTAGGTATTCTCTCTTAGAAATTGATAGAAAATGGTATATTTCTCAAGCCGAAATATATGGCTTGTTAAAAGCTGACGAAGGTTATGATTATGCACCTCAGGCTCATATAGAACAAGCTGTCGGCCGTAACCATTCTTCAAGGAATTCATATGATCTATACTATTCTGGTCTTCCTTAATTCCGCAACATAATTGATAGATGTTTTTATAAGTTCCTGGGCAACAAA
>OKRS01000314.1_pt1 | contig 37841 bp, 27 predicted proteins | sample 1601191 | NCBI WGS metagenome assembly OKRS01 (sample SAMEA3541509, study PRJEB24748) | human gut metagenome | biome: human gut; feature: human-associated habitat; material: faeces | place: China | collected 2012
AGGCTTCCTCACTGATTGGGTTATGCACGATGTCCTTTGTCTTCTGCATTCGTGTGGTGACATACCTCACATCATCGCTGCCGTATGGCTGTATCTCCTCCAAAGTGAGCTTCTTGATGTCGCTCTTTCTCAATGCCGTAAGACAAGAGAACAGGAAGGCTCGCTTCAAGGCAGGAGCAGAGCATGGTGTGGATGCCAAGCAGATAACCTCGTCTTGCGAAAAATGCTCCTTGGCTGTCGGGATTGTCTTGATACGTTCCAAGAAACCATTTGGATTCTCCTTTATCTTCCGATCACGATAGGCTGTATGGATTGATGCACGGAAAGTTACCTTTAGGTTTCCTCCTTCGCACTTCGGCAATTAAAACAAGTTTGATTGCGCTCGGTTTGTCGTCGGGTGACTAGTAGTTGACTGCTGAGTTTATAAGCTGTTTTCTGTTCTTATGTAGTCCCTGTGGTGGCGTCTTATGCAGATATGCCAAAGACACGTGTGTTATGGGAAAAGAAGAAAGAACAAGAAAAAGAAAACATGTCGTATATAGAGCAACAAAGGTTGAAGCATTCAAAAGCTTATGCTCTATGGACGAAAGAGGAAGACCAAAAATTAATTGAACTTTATTCCAAAGGAGAAACAATAGAAGAATTGTGCAAAATCTTTGCTCGTAATAAAGGTGCCATTAAATCTCGAATTAAAAAATTAAGCCAATAATTACTATGAAAAAAAGAAGTACTGCTTACTTGGAAGGTAAGTCGTACTTCTTTCACGTTAATTAGGGTACTTTTTAAATGTGTTTTCACGCTTACTATATTTGGTTTCTATCACTATTCAAAGACTTTTTCACCAAAACGTTGAATGATGTCAGTTTTATTTTTGATGATCAACTATTACTGAAAACTTAAGCTGATATTGTGTCTGCACTCTCTTATTTTATTATGTTAAGCTGCGTGTTCTATCAATGATGATGAATAACTGCTTGAACTTCACCACAGGACGACCAAGATAAGTGGAGGTATTGTAGCCGTTGGCTTTTGCCCAGTCAACTGCAGCATTTCGTGTTGCCTCTGGGTAGTAGATTGTCAGAACCTTCTTGCTGATTTGTTCTTGCCAGCTTATAGGTATCAGCATTTCATTTAGGTCGGGTATTCTTGCGATGCCAAGAGCTATTGCCACCACGCTGGTACAGAAGTCTCCCTTTTTGATAGTTGGCTCTGTATCCAAGTCTCTTTTTATGCCTTCTACAAGGTTCTTAATGCTGAGGATGTCATCGGTGAGTCCTAACTCTGCAATGTAGTTGATTTCTGCATCTGCTAGTTCGTGGAATAATCCACCATCCTCGCATCCCATCTGTTTGAGTCCGAAGTGTGTCTGGAATCTCATTGATGCAACTGCACTTTTATTTACAAGCTCAATCTTGCGACTCTGATTCTTTTTCTTTGCCATAACTTCTTGTCTTTTATAATTTGAATGCAAATTTAATGTCTTGGTGTGCAAAAACACTGCATAGTATAAAAAAACATGAATGCCACTATTTTTTTTGTGGGGTATGCAGCGTTATTACATATGTTATGTTTATCTTTGTAGCGTAGTTTTTGAACTAAGATTCATCCCTTATATAATACGAATAAGAAATTTTATAAAGATGATAAGTAAAACATTCAACCGATACATTTGGCTACTGAACACGTTGCTGCAACAACGACGACTTACCTTCGAAGAGATTAGCTTCCGATGGAAGGATAGTTATCTTGGCGATGGCAAGCCGCTTGCCCTGCGTACGTTTCATGTTCACAGAGAAGCAATAGCAGAATTGTTTGGCGTAGAGGTAAAATGTGATACATCTACCTACGAGTATTATATATCTTCACCAAATGAACTTAGAAATGACAGGACCTGCCAGTGGCTGCTCAACTCTTTCACCATATCTAATATGATTGAGGTAGGTCGCAACATGAAGGACAAAATCTTATTTGAGGATATTCCTCATGGAACGGAATATCTCCAAACTGTCATTGATGCCATGCAGAGAGGAAGGGAGTTGCAAATAGACTATCAGACATTCGGAACAAAGAGTCATCGTGCTACCTATCACATCCAGCCTTATGCGATGAAGGTGTATAACCAAAGGTGGTATATAGTTGGGTATCTTTGTGAGCAAGAAAGCATTAGAAATATTGCACTTGACCGAACTGTTGAAATGGAGTTGACAGATGTTGATTTCGTTGTGCCTGATGATTTTGATGCAGAAAAATACTATGCCAATACTGTAGGCATCTATGTTAATGAGAACTTGAAGCCGCAGAAAGTGATTCTAAGAGCCTATGGAGTACATGTCGATTACATGCGTTCGCTTCCTCTTCATTTCTCACAGAAGGAGATTAAGACAGTTGATGAAGAATATAGCGACTTTCAGTACTGGCTCTGTCTAACGCCTGAACTGACTACGAAGATTCTGTCTATGGGTGAGAAGATAGAAGTTCGTAGTCCAGAGGCTCTAAAAAAAGAGGTTCTGAAACATCTTTATAATACTATCTGTCGTTATTCGAAAGATAATAAGTAAAGACTTGATTCCACCCCTACAGGTTTAGAAGAACTAAATAATGCATCTTCAAAATTAAAAACTCGGATAAGAGTACATGAAATTAAAATAAAATCAAAAACATGAAAAAGAGGCAACTATCCCCGAACTTTTTAACAATGTTACTAAAAGGAGCGTATTACAATATACTGAAAATGGTACAAGAAGATGATACCGTTGATATGGAAATGCGTGGTGAGTCTGTTATAATATATTATAGAGGAGGCAAACTTTTTGAACTTTACGAGAATGGCACTCTAGTATCATTGGATGACCAATACGGAACTACCCAAACTGTTCTTAGTATTGATAATATCATTCAATACAGCCAGGAGGCTAAACACCTCATAGACAGATATCAAACAAAAGTAAAGAGAAATCTTGGCGAGAAAGAAATATCACAGAGAATTGTGCAAGAAAACAATTACTCCCCTTATTCTATTGATACTGATTACTTCATTGTAGATATGGAGTTTAATGATGGAAAACAGTTTGATTTGGTGGCTTTGAAATGGGAAGCAACAAAAACTGCACACCAAACGAAAAAATGTACACTTGCATTGTTGGAAACAAAACAAGGTTATAAGACTTTGCGTTCAAGCAAAGTTAATCCTGGTCTTAACCGCCATTATTCAGACTATATGGAATTTGTACAGTCAGATGGTATAAAGGATTTTAAAAATGATATGCTTGAAATATTTAAACAGAAATGCATTCTTGGACTGATAAATGGTATAAATGGTGAAAATGACAATTTAAATGTTGACGCGAACACAAAGTTCCAACTCTCGGAAGATATTGAGTTTGTTGTGATACTTGCCAACTACAAACCAGCAAGTAGGAACCTCGCCAATGAACTTAAAGAGATTCCAAAAGATAACTGTTGCAAGTTTTCACAATCATCATTTATGGGATACGAACTATACTCAGATTATATGCTTAACTTCGAACAGTTTAGTTTTATATTATAATGAATATCAAGATACATAGAGGGCTTGACCAGATAGGCGGCTGCATCACCGAAATATGGACAGACACTTCCAGAGTTTTCATCGACTTTGGACAGAACCTTCCTGGCAATGGTGAACCGACCACGCCAGAGCAAGATTCAAGGATGGTCTCTGAAATTATTGACCGTAACAAGAAAGAGTATCAGGCGGTATTCTACACTCATGCTCACGAAGATCATGTAGGCTTATTCCGATTTATTCCCATCGACCAATACATTGGAGAAGGAAGTAAAGAACTTCTGCTTATAAAGTACAGAACACTTAAAGAGGGATATGAAAGAGAAAAAGAAGAATATTACCAAAAGAAGCATGAAAAAGATCTAAACGAAGAGGCCAGGCTTGAAATGAAAATAGTCTATGCTCAATCACTCATTGATGATTTGGAGGAGTTTAAGACATGGAAACGACCAATGCCGAAGGAAAAGCCTGCCACATTAAACATTGGCGACATAAAAGTAACTCCTTTCTTCAACTGCCACAGTATATATGACTCGCACATGTTTCTTATCGAAGCCGATGGCAAACGCATTTGGCATACAGGGGACTATCGCGAACATGGTTACATGGGAAAGGGACTGTTTCCTATACTAAAAAAATATGCAACAGACATAGATGTCTTGATTACCGAAGGCACGATGCTCAAACGTGAGGATAAGTGCACTCATGAACGTGAGGTCTCAAGGAAGATGTCAAGTGTTATGCAGGCTTTTAAGTATGTCTTTGTCCTTGCTTCGGCTACAGATATAGAGCGACTTGCTACCATTAAAGAAGCTGCAAAGAGATCCAAAAAGCCATTGTGTATTTGGTCTTTGTTTATGAAGAGAACAATGGAATTGTTTTCTGAAAAAGAATCAAAACTTTCAAAAGGCTTGTTCTCCTTCAATCCTATATTCTATAATGATAAGCTCTTCGACAAACTGAAACGCAGAGGTTTTGCTATGGTCGTAGGGGTAACACGAGTTGATAAAGTTAAAGAACTCCTTGGCAAGCTACCACAAGAGGAAACCTTGCTGATATATTCATCATGGGATGGATATTACAAGATACCAGAACAGGTGAGGGTTAATTCAAAATACAAGGACTTCCGTGATATGTTCCATAATGTCGTGGATATTCACACCTCTGGTCATGCCGATAGAACCACAATAAAGAAAGTAATAGAAACCATTAACCCAAAGGAAGTAATCTGCATTCATAAAGAGGCAGATGCTGAATTGTAAACTTATTGAAGTATGGGCAAACTGACCGATTCGTGTCGTATGGTGGATGGAGTGATAAATGTTAAGCCACTAACAATACTTCAAATCTCCGATACCCACAATCAACATAAGCAACTGACAAATCTGCCAAATGCTGATGTTATCGTACATTGTGGCGACTTCACTGACTGTGGAACAGAGGAGGAAACTCTTGATTTCCTCAACTGGTTTATCGACTTGCCATATTCCCACAAGATTTTTGTAGTAGGCAATCATGATCTCTGTCTTTGGGAGGCTGATGATATTGAAGATTTGCCAGATAATGTTCATTTCCTTCAAGACCGAGGCTGTGAAATAGAAGGCGTTAGATTCTTTGGATTAGCATACAATCATCCTGAAGAACTAATACCTTCTGACGTGGATGTACTTGTTACACACGAGCCTCCTGCAATGATTCTTGACGAGAGCAATGGCACTCATTGGGGCAATGTGGCAATACGCAATAAAGTATTGCAAGTAAAGCCGAAATATCATCTGTTTGGTCATGCCCATGATGCGTATGGAACGGAAAAACATGAAGGCGTCATTTTCTCAAATGCCTCCTCGCTTGATGACTTTTACATGATGAGGCATAAGCCCGTATTGCTTGTATACAAATAATTTATGTTGTATGAGAAATACTGCCCTACATATTTCTTAAACTCTTCAAACAGGTTTGCTTCGCAACCATCAGCGCCTTTGAAAGCTTTTAAGGCTTGAAATAATCTTGATTCCATACTTATTGAATTATCTTTATTTGTAAACCTCTATTGTTTTCTCCAACCATTTATAATACAAAAGCAGATTGCATTAACCTTTGTGTCGGTTTAGCAATCTGCATTTTATTTTCTTTGATTGGGTTTTAGTGCTATCTTATGGGATAGATAGGTTCCCATATTCTTGTAGATTAATCAGGTATTACGATTTCTTAATCTTCTTGATAATCCATTTAATGGCAAACCAAAGGATTACGAGGCCTACGATGCCGATAATGGCAAACTTGATGTAGTCGCCATATTCAAGGATTTTATCGTGTAGTTGCTCTTCTGGCACCATGGTGTGAAGATACCAGCCAAGGGTTGCGAGGATGCAGTTCCATGCTCCTGCTCCGATTGTGGTGTAGAGAAGGAAATGCCAGTATTTCATCTTTGCCAAACCTGCAGGAATAGAGATGAGGTGGCGGATGCCTGGAAGCAGACGACCTGTGAGGGTTGCCACCATGCCATGGTCGTAGAAATATTTCTCGCTCTTTTCAACCTTATGCTGATTGAGCAAGCACATTTTGCCCCATTTGCTATTAGCAAAACGATAGATGATAGGACGACCGAGATAGTAGCCTGCAAAATAGTTGATTGACGCACCCACGTCGGCACCAATGGTGGCGAAGAGGATTACGAGGAATATGTCAAGGTTGCCTGCCGCTGCATGATAAGCTGCTGGCGACACAACGAGCTCTGATGGTACTGGTATTACCGTGCTCTCGAGGAGCATCAAGAAGAAGATAGTACCATAGTTGAGATTGTTCAATAGCGATGTGATGATGTTCATTTAAAAAACTTATTGGAATAATTGATGTAATCTTCTACTGGTGTGCCGTCGGGAAACAGACTCCCGAGTACCTGCTTAGCTTCTTCCGGATTGCGTTGGCACACGTTGCTTAGGGCTGTATAGTATTCTGCAGGCTTATTGAGTTGCAGACATGCTAAAGCATAATATCCCCATCCGTCGTTGAGCTGTTCGTAACCTTCTTCGTAGTAGAGTTTGTGAAGGATGAAGTAGGCGAGGTCGGGATGCTGGCTGTCGATAGAAGCTGCCGAGAAGTCGATGCAAATCTGCAATAGCTGGTCGCTATCAGCAATAGCCAAAGCCTGTTTGAACATTTCGAATGCCTCAAGGTCTTTGCCATTCATGATGTAGCAAATGCTTCGCATGCATCTTATTTCTGCAGCATCGCTCTCTGGTTGCATGCTTGCCATGTCAATAGCGTTGAGAGCCTCTGGAAGATTCTTTGTTGCAGAATAGCAGTAAGCAAGTTCCTTGTAAATCGGCAGCAGATTGTCTGATGAAGGCGAACATTTTTCTATAGCTTTTTGCAGATGCGGTATGGCTTCTTGGTATTTGTCTCTATTGGAATAGCAGATGCCAAGAAACATGTCTCCCAGCTCTGACTCTGGCACAAGCTCTGAATAGCGAAGATAATATTTTATTGCTTCGTCGTAGTTTTCGAGCGAGCATAGGCAGTTGGCCTTATGGATGATGGCGTCAACATTATTAGAGTCGATGGCGAGCGCATAGTCGCAACTCTCAAGGCTCTTATCGATGTTGTTGCTAAGGAATTGAGCCGACGCCATCTGAGTCCAGTATGTTGCCGAGAAAGGATCTTGGTCGAGAAGTTTGTCGAGAAATTTCTCTCCTTGCGTAAATTTACCCTTAGAGATTGCATATCTGCTCTTTAGCTCCATGTAGCCCACGGAGTCTTTGTCTGCGCATTTGTTTAGCCATTTCTGGCATTTCTCGTCGTACTCATAGTCGAAGAAAACCTTAGCTATTTCCAAAGCGCATTCATCTTTCTCGCTGTCGGCAGCATTGTCGTAGATTTCCTCCATCAGCATGTCGGCATGCTCTGTTTGTCCTTTGCAAAGCAGAATCTCGACCATCAGATACCGGTATTCAATATCTGTGCGGTCTTCCACTTGTGCAGCATAAGCCTCTGCCTTCTCTATGTTTTTTTCGTTGAGAGCTTGTCGCGCTTTGAAACACAAGGGAAGGGTAGAGCCCGGGAACAAGTCGATGGCGTAGTCAATAACTTCGAGAGCCTTGGCGAGATGTTTCTCAGAATAATAATGTTCGGCAATATCAATAAGAGAATCGACGTCAAGGTAGAGGCTTTCACCTCTTGCCTTGGCGTCTTCGTATTTTCTGATATTGTCTAAAAGTTCTGAGTTATTGTTCATGTAATAATGATGTGGTCTGTAATAGACCACTTTTTCTACTTGAAATAAAAATTATTTCTTCTGCTTAGCCCAAGTATCCTTCAAGCCTACGGTCTTGTTGAATACAGGCTTCTCGGCAGTAGAGTCGAGGTCTGCCATGAAGTAGCCAATGCGCTGGAACTGCAGATACTGACCAGCCTTCATGTCGGCAGCAAACTTCTCTACGTAGCAGTTGGTGTCTACATGCAACGACTCTGGATTCAAGAGCTCGTGGAAGTCGCGCTCGTCGGCACCAGTATTCTCAACCATGAATAGGCGGTCGTATTCTCTAACCTCTGCCTTCACGCTATGGTCGACAGAAACCCAATGAAGAGTACCCTTAACCTTGCGGTTTGCACCTTCCATACCGCTCTTGCTGTTAGGATCGTATTCTGCCTGAATCTCGATGATGTTGCCATCAGCATCCTTGGTGCAACCAGTACACATTATTATATATGCGTTCTTCAGACGAACCTCCTTGCCTGGAGTCATGCGGAAGAATTTCTTTGGAGCATCCTCCATGAAGTCTTCGCGCTCTATCCACAAGTTGCGAGAGAATGTGATGGTGTGTGTGCCGTCAGCCTCGTTCTCAGGATTGTTGATAGCCTCCATCTCCTCGGTCTGACCCTCAGGATAGTTGGTGATGACGAGTTTCACAGGGTCGAGCACAGCGCTCATGCGGATAGCCTTCTTGTTGAGGTCGTCGCGAACGGCAGCCTCGAGCAGAGCCATATCGTTGAGAGCATCGAACTTGGTGTAGCCAATGCTGTCGATAAACTTGCGGATGCTCTCTGGCGAATAACCTCTACGACGCATACCACAGAGAGTAGGCATTCGTGGGTCGTCCCAACCATTAACGAGATGCTCGTCAACGAGAGTGTGGAGCTTACGCTTGCTCATCACAGTATATGTGAGGTTCAAACGGTTGAACTCAATCTGACGTGGACGGAAGTCGTGGATATTCTCAGTTTCGCCATTCTTCTCTTTCAAGAAGTCGATAAACTTATCGTAGAGCGGACGGTGAGGAACAAACTCCAAGGTACAGATAGAGTGGGTAACACCCTCGAAGTAGTCGCTCTGACCATGTGCGAAGTCGTACATAGGATAAGCGTTCCACTTTGTGCCTGTGCGATGATGAGGAGTGTGGATGATACGATACATGATAGGATCGCGGAAGTGCATGTTGTCGCTTGCCATATCGAGCTTAGCTCTAAGCACCATGCTACCTTCTACCGCCTCGGCAGTATTCATAAATTCGAATAGCTTAAGGCTCTCTTCAACAGGACGATCTCTGTAAGGTGAAGCCACACCAGGAGTGGTAGGAGTACCCTTCTGCTGTGCGATAACTTCGCTCGACTGCTCGTCGACGTAAGCCAAACCCTTCTTGATCATCCAAACGGCGAAGTCCCAAAGCTTCTCGAAATAGTCGGAAGCATAATAGATGTTGCCCCACTTGAATCCAAGCCAGGTGATGTCGTGAAGGATGTTCTCCACATATTCGTTGTTCTCCTTGCTAGGGTTTGTATCGTCGAAGCGTAGGTTGCAAACGCCATTATATTTCTCAGCCACACCAAAGTCCATGCAAATAGCCTTTGCGTGACCGATGTGCAAATATCCGTTAGGCTCTGGCGGGAATCGGGTCTGAATGCGGCCACCGTTCTTTCCGGCAGCGAGGTCTTCTTCCACAAGCTGTTCTACAAAGCTGATGCTGCGCTTTTCTTCAATAGCGCTGTTTTCTTCAATAGTTGTCATAACTTATATTGTTTTGTTGTTTATCGCTTTATGTTTTGTTCTCTCTTATGTTCAGATGTTATAATGTGACATTATGTATTATAACAACTTGCAAAGATAATGCAAAAAAATGATATTAAAGAAGAATATTGATGTATTTGCATAGTTTTCTTGCTGTATATTTATATTTTTTATGTTCGCACGCGTAGATAGTTCTTGTAGAATCTTCGTTAAAGATAAAAGACGAGTAAAGAAAATGTTACAATTGTATTACGAAGATGTTATAACTATGTCGTAAATATGTTTTTTGAACCATCTTGTAAAAATTGGTGTATACGATTGCACAATGTTTGCGCAAACAAAAAAAATATCACGATTATGTGTAATTTTTCTCAAGAAATATTTGGAGATTTCAACTGAAAACTATACCTTTGCGAATGTTATCCTGAATACAATCTTTTACCTTAAAAAGACTAATACCTATTGGTGAAGTGCCTCTCGCTGTGAAGTGGGGGGCATTCGTTTTTTATATAGGTTTTATTTTGTATTCATCCATACTTCATTTGGCTTTGCCGATGATAAAATGACAAAATTCTTCAAAATTTAATAATGCCGTAATGAAACGGAATTATTTCTTTGAAAGTAGTGATAAAATAAAATGGAAAAGCCATAATAGCAAACTTTATGCTATTATGGCTTTCTTATTTCTTTCATTATTAGTTTCTAACCCTCAGAATTCTTACTAATTCTACTTCCTGAATCCCTCCATATTCTCATAGCGACGCTTCATCATGCGGTTGTAGATGTTGCGAAGCCAAAGGCGATGGGTGAGGAAGAATGCAGCGCCAACGGTTGCCATTACGATGTTTGAGGTGGTGGTGGAGCAGAAGGCGGAGAGTAGAGATACGAACGCCATAGGAACGATGAAGATGCCTAAGGTGGTCATTATCTGCACATAGTTGTTGCCCATGCCATTCTTGCTCACAAACTTGGTGTTTAGTGGCAACGACGACCTGTTGTAGACAGCCAACTGCATGATGCAGAAATATTGGCAGCCGATGGTGAATAGCGCATACGAGAGAATCATCCAAATAGACCATTTGCCGGTGAATACAGTTGGCAACAATAGAATGATAGGGATGATGGTCAAGGCACTAAAGAAATAGTATTTGGCACGAAGCAGAGAATAGATATTCTCCTTGTGAACCATCAGCGCATCAATATAGTTGCCCTCGTAGCTCATCACGTGGATAAGCATCATGGCAGCATAGACAACAAGATTATACAAACACCAGAAGTTTGTCATTCCCATGTTGTCGTAGACATCGGAGAACGAGCAAATCAAGGTTATTACAACCACAGCCCATGTGGCGCTGATGAAGCTCTTGCGAGGATTCTTATTGCGCATCAGGCTCTTTATCTCGAGCTTCAAGTATTCGCCTATTTCCTTGAATCTATCGAGGAACTTGAATTCCGACACCTTCTTTATCTTCGTAACCTTGCTGGTGCGACCAATCTCGCTCATCACGCTATCGTATTGCAACTTGCGATTTACTACCACCATAATTGCCAACAAGCCTAAGGCTATGACGAGTGGCAAGATGTTGCCCTTGTCGAGCCAAGTGCCGAGAGTGGCATAAAGATTGAAGAAAGCTTCAAACGATTTCTCGGTAGGCATTCCGCCTATGTATAATGGTAGGAACACCAAGGCGTAGACAGCTATTGGCAGCAGCCACCACAGCATGCTGCTGACCACGAGTGTGCGCACAATGGAATACCATTGGCTATTGGCAAAAACAAAGATGGTGTAGGTGAGGAAAAGCAATAGGCAAGCGCCAATGCCGTGGGCGAAAACCACCGACATCAAGCAAAATGGGATGAGGATGGCGTACCATGTGATGTTGCCCCACGAGAAGATGGAGCGGAATAAGAAAGCATCGATACATACGTAGCGAGGCAATGGCAACAGCACGTATGGTTTGATGATTTGCGACGGTGTTTGCTGACCAATCCAACGGAAACCGAAGTCTATGGCAAGAATAATCGGCATTACGCCCATCATCAACTCCAGGGCTGTGAAGCCACGACTCTCGTTGGCTATTAGCGATAGCATCACGGCAATGAAAGCCAGATAAGCTATCACGAGCAACGAAACTACGCCAATAAAAAACTTTGCCGCCATGGTCTGAGGATACAGCGGACTGCGTTTCTCAGCAAGGCGGCGATGTTGTTGTAGTGTTTTGAATATTTCGATTTTCTCCATCTTGAGGTGCAATTAAAATACTTGAGCTATTTCAATTTAAAAGAATCCTTGAGCACTACTATATATAATACTACTATATATAATACTACTATATATAATAAGGTGTTATCTCAAGTCAATAACCTCAGCTTTTGGAAAATCCTTAGCCTTGAAGGTGAACATGCTGTTTGCCAACTTCTTTGCTTTGAAGTTTTTGATGTTGATGGTCGACCATGTGTTGCCCTCAAGCATCTTTACCTGCACAGGAATGTATGTAGAGCTGTTCACGGTGATGTAGAGTTCCTTCACCGAGCGCTTTTTGTTTTGAGCTGTGAGGTGAACAACATAGTTTCTGCCCGAAGTCTTCATCGACATGTTGTAGCCACTCTTATACATAGTGATAAAAGTATAAGGATTCATCTTCATGCGCTTAGCTTCGGTAGGAGTGGTGATGTTTACCTCGTTGGTCGATTTCATGTAGCTCCATTGAGTTTTGCCGTTGTACCAAACGATGGCACTTGGAATAGAGGCTTGAAACATGTGACCTTTGATAGCGATGGTGCCCGAAGTGGTTCCCATCTTTGGGTTCGACATAGTGAACGAAGCACTTGCGCCGCCCTTGTTGCCAACTACTGTTGCTGTTTTGTCCAGCACCTTGCGAGCCTGAGCTGCAGATTGTGCTGATGCTGTAAGGCTCAGCAGAGCCATAAGCATAGAAAAAATGATAATCTTTTTCATATCTTGTTTCTCCTTCTTTTTACCTTTTACCCTTATTACCTTTTTGGGATAAGCGACGCAGCCGAACTGCGACGAACGCAACCCCAAAACCACTTTTACCGTTTTACCGTTTTACTTTTTTACCTTTTTACCCTTTTACCCTTTTACCTTTAAAATTATCCTCTCAGTCTTGCTAAAAGCTCGTTGAGAGTATTCTCGTCGGCGATGAGCACCTCGCGAGGTTTCGAACCCTGCTGAGCACCTACGATGCCTGCTGACTCTAATTGATCCATTAGTCGTCCGGCACGATTGTAGCCGATAGAGAAACGACGCTGAATCATACTTGTAGAACCCTGCTGCGAGATTACGATGGCGTGGGCAGCCTCTTCGAAGAATGGGTCAAGACTCTTGAGGTCGGCAGAACCGTCGCCACCAAAGTCGCCGCTTCCACCTTCGTCGGCAGGTTCAGGAAGTTCCATAGGAGCCACAGGACCCGACTGACTAGAGATGTGGTCGTTGACATTCTCAATTTCAGGAGTATCGATGAATGCACATTGCACACGAATAGGGTCGCCACCAGCAAGGAAGAGCATGTCGCCCTTACCCACCAACTGCTCTGCGCCCTTGCGGTCGAGGATGGTGCGAGAGTCGACAACCGAAGTCACACGGAAGGCAATACGTCCAGGGAAGTTGGCCTTGATATTACCAGTAATAATCTTGGTTGTTGGTCGCTGAGTTGCAATAACCATGTGGATACCCACGGCACGTGCCAACTGTGCAATACGCGCAATTGGTAGCTCTATCTCCTTGCCGGCAGTCATGATAAGGTCGCCAAACTCGTCGATGATAACCACGATGTAAGGCATGTATTCGTGACCCTTAGTCATGTCGAGCTTATGGTTAACGAATTTCTCGTTGTATTCCTCAATCTTCTTCACCTGTGCCATCTTCAGCATGTCGTAGCGATGGTCCATGAGCTTGCAGAGAGAGTTGAGTGTGCGCACCACCTTGTTTACGTCGGTGATGATAGGCTCGTCGTCGTTTTCAGGAAGTGCAGCCATGAAGTGAGAAGTAATCTGATTGTAGATTGAGAACTCCACCTTCTTAGGGTCTACGAGCACAAACTTAAGTTCGTTTGGATGCTTCTTGTAGAGTAGGGAAGTGATGATGGCGTTCAGACCTACAGACTTACCCTGACCAGTAGCACCAGCCACGAGAAGGTGAGGAAGCTTGTGGAGGTCGAACATAAATACGTCGTTAGAGATGGTTTTACCAATAGCCACAGGCAACTCCATCTTCGACTCCTTAAACTTCTTAGAGTTTAATACACTCTCCATCGAAACTATCTGTGGCTTCTTGTTAGGCACCTCGATACCGATAGTGCCACGACCAGGGATAGGAGCGATGATACGAATGCCAAGAGCAGCAAGGTTCAAGGCAATATCGTCTTCCAAGTTTCTAATCTTGTTGATGCGCACACCCTCGGCAGGAGTAATCTCGTAGAGAGTGATGGTTGGACCCACGGTAGCGCTGATGCGGCTAATCTTCACGCCAAAGCTGTCGAGCACCTCAACGATGCGATTCTTGTTGGCTGTGATTTCCTCCATGTCAACCACAGGACGATTGTTCTCCTCGTATTTCTTCAGGAGTTCCAATCCTGGCTTTTTATATTTTGTGAAAGGCTCCAGCGGGTTGATAGGAGTCTTCAATATTTCCTCTATCGACAGTTCGTTGCCCTTGCCCTGTTCTACGGCTGGAGCAGCTTCTACAGTAATGTCGGGCGAATTCTTCTTGTCTTCGCCATTTGTAGCTGTAGGCTCTATGTCTACTGCGATGCTATTGTTCTCAGGCTCCAGATTGTCAACGGCTGGAGCTGCATTATTGTCGTCGTTGTCGTTGCTTAGGTCAACAACTGTAGCTTCGTCATTCTCTTCTTCTGTTCCGCCGTAGAGGTTTTCTTCAGTATCAACAGAAGTGAGCGGATGATTATCGTCAGCATTATTGTCGCCCATGTTGGTGACATTGAATTTTATCTTCGATGTCAAGTAAGCCACAGGGTTCAAAGCCTTGCGAATCAATTCTATAGTCTCGCTGGTGAGATAAGTCAAGAAAGTGAGGGCTGTGAGCAGCAATATCGCAGTAAGTCCTGGAGGACCAACGAGGTTCTCCAACTGTTCTACGATAAACACTCCGTGGTTGCCACCAGGGTTAAAAGTCATCGACCCCATGATAGGAGTGAGGAATTTTGCGAGTGTCACCGAAGTCCACACCATCACCACCATCATGCCGAAGAACCATTTCCAAAGGTTCACGTTGTAAGCATGCAGCAGTTTTAGTCCTACCATTATAATAAATACCGGAATGAGGAACGCAGGAATACCGAAGTTTACCGTCATAAGATAATATGACAGCAACGCTCCTATCGAACCACAATAGTTGGTGAATTGTTTGCCTGTGTTTAGCCATTCTCCCGGTCGAAGGTTCTCCAAGATGCTTTGGTCAGCAGCTCCTGTTGCGAAAAAAGACCCCATAGCAATTATCAGCACTATTGCTGATGCTATGAGAAAAAGTCCAAAAAGGGCATCTGTTGTTTCGTTGGATAATATCTTGTTGAGCCCGAATACTTCGGTAAATGATTTGCTTTTGCGCTCTACTTTTTTCTTTGCCATGGTATGTATTTACAAATTTAACTGCAAAAATAGCGTAAAAAACTTAGATTCTGCCATAATTTGATAACTTTTTTCTAATTTTGCAAATTGTAACAAGAAATAGATAATGAGAAAGACCATATACAACAAGTTTGATAAGCGTGCCATAACAGCCTTGCCTGTGCTAAAATTCCCTGGCCGCATCATCGTAATTATGTCTGAAGGCGAAACAGAAAAGGCCGTAGACTATTTACTTTCGAGCGATATCTTAGGCGTAGATACCGAGACTCGACCATCTTTTCATCGTGGCGAGATGCACAAAGTGGCGTTGCTGCAAGTGTCTACTCGCGACACCTGTTTCTTGTTTCGTCTAAACCATACTGGCATTACTCCAGCCATTAAGCGACTCTTGGAAGACACTACAGTAAAGAAAATCGGACTCTCATGGCACGACGACATCCTTATGCTCAGAAAGCGAGAGGAGTTTACTCCAGGATTGTTCATCGACCTTCAAGACATCGTTGGCTCTATAGGCATCGAAGATCGCAGTTTGCAGAAACTCTATGCCAACGTGTTCGGACAGAAAATAAGCAAGCGCCAGCGACTCACCAATTGGGAAATCGATGTGCTCAACGATAAGCAAAAGCAGTATGCTGCCACAGATGCGTGGAGCTGCATCAACCTCTACGAAGAAATTGAGCGCCTAAGAAAAACTGGCGACTACGATCTCGTAATGAGTGAAGAGGGAAGAGAAAAAAGTGAAGAGGGAAGAGTGAAGAGTGAAGAATCAAATGGTAGTGAGGAGTAGAGGCTATTCTAAAACTTTTCATTTCATTTTCAAACCACTTTTCCATAGTTTTAATTTCTGAATAATAAAAGCATAACAATAAAAGATGTATAAGACAATATATTTGAAAAAGGGTAAGGAAGAATCGCTAAAGCGTTTTCATCCTTGGATATTCTCGGGAGCTATTCTCCGTGGTGACGACGATATTGCTGAGGGCGATATTGTGAGAGTGTTGTCGGCAGGTGGTGACTTCCTCGCCGTAGGCCATTACCAAATTGGTTCTATCGCAGTAAGAGTGTTGTCGTTCAGAGATATTGAAATCGACGACAACTTCTGGACAGCTCGTCTTGCTTCGGCTCTTGAGGTTCGCCGCAGCCTTGGCATTGCCGACAATCCCGACAACAACACCTATCGTTTGGTGCATGGCGAGGGCGACAACTTGCCAGGTCTCGTAATCGACTGCTACGGCAAAACTGCCGTGATGCAGGCTCATAGCGTAGGAATGCACGTTTGCCGTATGGAGGTGTGCAAGGCGCTCGTTAGCGTGATGGGCGAGAGAATAGAAAACGTTTATTACAAGAGCGAAACCACCCTGCCTTTCAAAGCTGATCTCGGACAGCAGAATAGCTTTATCTATGGCGGTAGCGACGAGAATACAACCAAGGAAAACGGACTCCTTTTCCATGTCGACTGGCTCAGAGGTCAGAAGACAGGCTTCTTCGTCGACCAACGCGAAAACCGCTCGTTGCTCGAGAAATATTCTCATGGCAAGAGTGTGCTCAATATGTTTTGCTATACAGGCGGTTTCTCTGTCTATGCTATGCGTGGCGGAGCCAAGTTGGTGCACTCGGTAGACAGTAGTGCTAAGGCTATTGAACTCACCAATGCCAATATCGACCTCAACTTTGCTGGCGACAAGCGTCACGAGGCTTTCTGCGAGGATGCTTTCAAATTCCTTGATGCCAACGACGGCAAATACGACCTCATCATTCTCGACCCTCCTGCCTTTGCAAAGCATCGTGCTGCTCTTCATAATGCTTTGAAGGGCTACACACGCCTTAATGTCAAGGGCTTCGAGAAAATTAAGCCAGGCGGAATATTGTTTACCTTCAGCTGCTCGCAGGTGGTTACTAAAGACAACTTCCGCAATGCTGTCTTCACAGCTGCTGCTCAGGCTGGTCGCAAGGTGCGCATCCTTCATCAGCTTCATCAGCCTGCCGACCATCCTATCAACATCTATCATCCTGAGGGTGAATATTTGAAGGGATTGGTGCTCTACGTAGAATAAAATACACCTCAGTTCTGAATAAAATACCCCTGTTCTGAATAAATACTGTATTCTGAAAAATACCGTATGTCGAAAACTAAGAAAGAAAAAATCCTTCAGCAGGTGGCTGGTTTCATAGCTCGAAATCAGTTGCTTGCTGCTGACAATAAATACATAGTGGCATTGTCGGGTGGAGCCGATAGTGTCGCTTTGTTGCTTATAATGAAGGCTCTCGGCTACGACGTTGAGGCTGCGCATTGCAATTTCCATTTGCGTGGCAAAGAGTCGGAGCGCGACGAGAACTTCTGTGTGTCGCTATGCGAATCGTTGGGCATAATTCTTCATCGCATACATTTCGACACTCTCACCTACGCCCAACTCCATAAGGTCAGCATCGAAATGGCTGCCCGCGACCTCAGATATTCTTATTTCGAGCAGTTGCGTCGCGATATTAATGCCGACGCCATCTGTGTGGCTCACCATAAGGACGATAATGTGGAGACCATTTTGCTCAACCTCGTCAGAGGCACAGGCATGAACGGACTAACTGGCATTTCGCCTCGTAATGGCTTCATCTTGCGCCCCTTGCTCTGCATAGGTAGAGAAGACATCTTGGAATATCTCGATGCTGAAAATCAAGACTACGTCACCGACAGTTCTAATCTTGTCGACGATGTGCAACGCAACAAAATCAGACTAAATGTGTTGCCGCTTCTCGAGAATGTAAATCCTGCCGTTAAGGACAACATCCTTACTATGGCTCGATGGATTGCTGAGGCTTCCACAATTGTAGAAGCTTCGCTTAGTGAGGCTAAAGCTAAGGCTGTTTCGTCTGCAACGCTGAACGATTCGTTCTGCGTTGACATTTCCAAGATTGAGGAATATCCGTCAGCAGAATATCTGCTTTGGGACATTCTTAAGGATTATGGTTTCAACTCTTCGCAAGTGGCTTTGGTGGCAGACAATCTGCACGCCACAACAGGCACTTCGTGGCTCTCTTCTTCTCACGAGCTTACCCTCGACCGCAGTCGACTAATCCTTACTCCTTTGGATAAGGAAGAGGGCAGGCAGATGCGTATTCCCGAAGCAGGCACCTACGTGTATACAGAACTTTGCAAGCTGAAAATAGAGCAAAAAGAAATCAACGAAAACTACACCATCTCGCGCTCATCCGACAAGGTTTGCCTGGATGCTCAAAAAGTGAAGTTTCCGTTGATGATTCGCCGCGTTGCTCGTGGCGACCGCTTTGTGCCTTTCGGTATGAAGGGAAGTAAGCTCGTTAGCGATTTCCTTACCGACCAAAAGGTGGCGCTCCCGTTGAAGCGTCGTCAGCTTGTCGTTGCCGATGCCGGCGGCAATATTCTATGGGTTGTGGGCAAACGTCTTGATGGCAGATTTGCCGTTAGCCCTTGTTCGAAATCTGTTGTAGAAATTTCTCTGCTCTCGTAAGGTCTTCAGGAGTGTCTATGCCCACGGTCTCGATGTCTGTGCGTCCCACTTTTATCTTGTAGCCATTCTGTAGCCAACGGAGCTGTTCGAGACTCTCGGCTATTTCGAGTGGCGATTGTGGCAACTTGGTTATCTCCTTGAGCACCTTGCACTTATAAGCGTAAATACCCAAATGCTTCAAGTAAGGGAAGTTGGCTAACCATTCGCTCTCTTCCTTGCCTCTGACGTATGGAATTACCGAGCGCGAGAAATACATGGCGTAGCCATTATTGTCGGTTACGATTTTTGGCGAATTAGGATTCTTCACCGCCTCCATGCTCTCGAAAGGTTTGCCGAGGGTGGCAATTTCTGTATTCTCATCGTCGAAGCAATGGCAGATTTCTTCTATCTGACTCTTGTCGATGAAAGGCTCGTCGCCCTGGATGTTCACCACCACGTCGTAGTCGCCACCAATTTTTTCTAAGGCTTCTGCTATGCGGTCGGTGCCGCTCTTGTGGTCGTTTCTCGTCATCACCACCTTGCCGCCAAACGCCTTTACGGTTTCTTCTATGCGTTCGTCGTCGGTAGCCACGTAGGCTTCGCCCAATACTGCTGCAGCCTTCTCATAAACATGTTGTATCACAGGCTTTCCGCCGAGAATAGCCAATGGCTTGCCAGGAAATCTTGTCGAGGCAAAGCGCGCAGGAATTATTGCTACGAATTTCATTTTTTCTCGCTTTTATTTATTGTTTCTTTGAATTATCTATAATCGTAATAATACCAATATGTTTTGCCATAAGTGTCGCGAATCATGTTTTTTCGCTCTTGTGGGTTAGCATATTTGTGCTCCAAATCTTGGAAGTCGCGATAGTCGGCATCCAGGATGTCGTCGTGGTAGTCTACAAGCGGATTAGAGCGCAGATGGGTGTAGAGCACAAGTGCTTCGCGATAGTGCTTAGGCAATGCTTTTGTGATGGTATAAGGAGCTGTAGACGTGTTGTCGTCGGGAGTTGCAGGGTCGGTTTTCGATTTCTTCTCCACGGTAGGTTTGCCATAGATTTTCACCATAGCCTTTACGAAGCCGTCGAGGTTGCGATCCAAGAGGTAGGCGCACAACTGGTAATCGGTCTTGGATTTGCGCAATAGTCGCAACTTAGTGTCGGTATAGAGCATCATCTTCACGCAGGTGCCGTTTGGCTTCATGGCTTCCGAACCGCCAACGAGTGGGTATTCGAATAGTCGCTCAGGCAACTGCTTATTGGCTGCCAAGGCATAGATGCGAAGCATGGTAAGGCTGCTGTCTGTAGCCAACGATTTTTCGCCTATTGTGAGAGCTTTCTTGTAGTCGCCCTTGACAAGGCTACGCTCCACAGCCATGCGGTAGTGGAACACCTCGTTGGAGTTGCCAACCACTCCCACGAGTACAAACATCAAGGCAAACAGGGCAAGGTTCATCCATACGGCTCGCGAAAAGAAGCCATGCGAAAATCGCAAAGGTTCGTAAACTTCCCATGCCTTAGCTATCCACGATCCTATCAGCCACACCACCATCAGCAATGGCACCACCCACAGCCATGCTCCAAAACTAAAGCCGCGGTCGATGTCGGGACTAACGTCTGTGATGATGGCAAGAATGAGCAACGAAGGAAAATAGGTGAGGGCATGAAACATGGTCTTCAGCTGTAGAAATCTTGCTATCAAGAGCTGAAGCAGGAATAAGAGGATGGTGATGAGCGAAGCACCAACGAAGGGCACGTAGTATGTTTTGCCGTCAGAGAGCACATGCTGAGCCATTGCCAGCACGTCGGTCTGATAATTATATAAATATAGAAATGTGAAAATCAGAAAACATGCAGCACTCGTTATCCTTACTATGATGCTGTCTTCGCGAAAAACCTTGTCCATTTGCTTGTTTTTATAAGAATAAAGAGAAGCCATTAGCTTTTTTCTTACTAATGGCTCTCTTTCTTAGTTTTATTTCTTGTTTGCGCAACTCGTTTTATTTCTTGCTTGCGCAACGTATACATAACTTATTTCTTCTTGCGCAAAACCACGGCTGAGCGAGCTGGCAAATACAGCTTGAGCCATCCCTTGCCGTCTTGAGCGTAGAGCTTGTCGTAGTTGGTGAAATGAGTTATGCTGTCGTCGTTGAGTCCGTTTCCTCCAAAGTCTTTGCTGTCGGTATTCAACACCACTTCGTAGGCACCCTCAGGCACAATGAAGCCATAGTCTGTATACGAGCGGTTTGGCGAGAAGTTGAACACAAAGATAATGTCGCCACGCATGTAAGCCAACACCTGGTCGCCATCGTTGTGCCAAATCTCCTGCACAGGAGTCTTATTGAAATCTTTCTCGCTCTTTATCACTTTCAGCATCTCGCGGTCGAAGTCGCCAAGATCGTGGTAGTCGAGCTCATTATTGTCAACGAGGTTCCATTGGCGGCGTGCATACTTATGGCTCCAGCCGTTGCCTTCGCGAGGGAAATCAATCCACTCAGGGTGTCCAAACTCATTGCCCATGAAGTTCAGGTAGCCACCGTTGATGGTAGAAGCCGTAACGAGACGAATCATCTTGTGAAGAGCAATACCGCGGTTTGCCATGAAGTTCTCGTCGCCCTTCTTGAAGTGCCAATACATGTCGGCATCGATGAGGCGGAAGATGATGGTCTTGTCGCCCACCAAAGCTTGGTCGTGGCTTTCGCAATACGATATTGTCTTTTCGTCGCTACGACGATTCTTAACCTCCCAGAATATAGAGCTTGGCTTCCAGTCTTCGTCCTTTAGCTCCTTGATGGTCTTAATCCAATAGTCAGGAATGTTCATCGCCATGCGGTAGTCGAAACCGTAGCCTCCATCCTTGAATTTAGCAGCCAGTCCAGGCATTCCGCTCACCTCTTCGGCTATGGTGATAGCCTTTGGATTTACCTCGTGGATAAGCAGGTTGGCAAGGGTGAGGTAGCAGATGGCGTTGTCGTCTTGATGACCGTTGAAATAGTCCTGATATCCGCAGAATGCTTCGCCAAGTCCGTGGCTATAGTAAAGCATCGATGTCACTCCGTCGAAGCGGAAACCGTCGAAATGGAATTCGTTGAGCCAGTATTTGCAGTTGGAGAGCAGGAAGTGGATCACCTGGTCTTTGCCATAGTCGAAGCATAGGCTGTCCCAAGCTGGATGCTCGTGGCGGTCGCCGGGATAGAAATATTGGTTAGGGTCGCCAGCAAGGTTGCCGAGTCCCTCAACCTCGTTCTTCACGGCGTGAGAATGAACGATGTCCATGATCACAGCTATGCCGTGCCTGTGGGCTTCATCGATCAGGGCTTTTAGCTCTTCAGGAGTGCCAAAGCGACTTGATGCTGCAAAGAATGAGCTTACATGGTAGCCAAACGAACCGTAGTAAGGGTGCTCCTGGATAGCCATTATCTGGATGCAGTTGTAGCCATCGGCAATGATTCGTGGCAACACATTCTCCTTAAACTCAGTATATGTGCCCACTTTCTCAGCGTCTTGCGCCATACCGATGTGGCATTCGTAGATGAGGAGTGGGGAAGTGTTAGGCTTGAAAGTCTTCTTCTTCCATGCGTATGGTTCTGCGTCCCATACCTGTGCCGAGAATATCTTTGTTTCGTCGTCCTGCACCACTCGCTGAGCCCAAGCAGGAATACGCTCGCCGTGTCCGCCGTCCCAATAAACGTGCATTTTATAAAGGTCGCCATGCTTCATAGCCTTAGCTGGCAGTTTGAGCTCCCAGTTTTCGGTACCCTTTATGCGTTTTGCTCTATACTTGTCGCTCTCCTGCCAATTGTTGAAATCGCCAACGAGATAGATGTCGGTAGCGTTAGGAGCCCACTCGCGAAACACCCATCCTCCACGAGCAGTTTTGTGGAGTCCGAAATATTCGTAGCCATTAGCAAAATCAGAGAGAGTCTTCTTGCCGTTGTCGGTAAGTTGTGCGAGTTTATGTAGCACATTTTCGTGACGTCCCTTGATAGCATCCTCGAATGGTTCGAGATAGCCGTCGTTCTTTACAAGCCCGATATGTTTTACTGCAGCGGGCTTAGCTGCCTTTTTCTTTACAGCCATAATTTTTTTTAAGTTAGTAGAGGTTAAGCCTTGATCTTAAAGATAGCTTTGTGGATGGTGCCTGTGCCGATGCAAGGCTGGTGTCCGTCCTGAGGGAAGAAGATGGCAAATTCGCCTGGCTTGCAGTTTACGAGAGTTTCTGCCTTCACACCAGGATATTTTGTGATGTCCTTCTCTTCGTTGTATTCCACCTCTGGCAGGTTGCAAAGAGGGGTGTAGCCGTATGTTTCAGGAGCATCGAGCGGTATCTGTACGTCGATCATCTTGCGATGGGTTTCGAAAACAGCCTCTTCCTCGGTCTTGCCGTTGGCAACAGCGATGTTCACAAACAAATCGTTGCCTACGATAGGGTGTTTGCCTACTTCGAGAGTTGCCAAATCGTGGGTATTGATAAACTTTACCATTTCCTCGAAAAGAGGGTTCAAAGAAACATACTTTCCGATGTTCTCCATTGTGTCTACTACCATAACCGTATAAGTTTTTGTTAAGTTGTTGAATATATAGATTTTATTTGTCCACATAGCGTCTGCCACGCTCGTAGTGTCCTTTGGCTGTGATGGCTCCGTTGCGGTCTTTTTCCACGAAGTTGCCATCTCGTCTGTCGTCGACATAGGTGCCTTCAAAACGCTTGCCGTCTTTGTCTTCTTCTATCACCTTGCCGTTGCGCTTGCCATTCTTGTAGACGCCCTTAAATCGTGAGCCGTCGGCATAGTGGATAATCACTTCGCCCTCCACCTTGCCTTTGGCAAACGAGCCTTCAAACACGTCGCCCGACTTCTTGGTGAGCTTGCCATGGCCATTCTGCTTGTCGCCCTTCCAGTCGCCAACATATGTGTCGCCATTGTTCCAAACCAATGTGCCTTGACCCTGTTTGTCGCCTTCGAAGAAGTGGCCTGTATATTTGTCACCGTTGGCATATTTCAATATTCCTATGCCAGTTCGCTCGCCCTGCACATAGTCGCCTTCGTAAACGTCGCCATTCTGGAATTTGTATATTCCTCTACCATTCTGAATGTCGTCTTTCCAGTCGCCAACATAAATGTCGCCATCAGCATATCTGTTTGTGCCCTTGCCCGAGCGTTGGTTGTTGGCCCACATACCCTCGTATACTGTGCCGTCGCCCCAGTCGAAAGTTCCCTTGCCCGACTTCTGGTCGTCAGCCCATTGACCGTCATAGAAAGCTCCGTTTGAATAAGTGTATTTGCCTTTGCCCTGTCGTTTGTCTTTCAGCCAGTTGCCAACATAAATGTCGCCATTGTAGTAATACATCACGCCGTGTCCCTGCTGATAGTCGCGATACCAAAGACCCACATACTTGTTGTTGTTGTTGAAATAATAAGTGCCCTGACCGTGCTGTTGGTTCTGAAACCATTCGCCTTCATATTTTTCACCATCGGCGAATGTGTAGACTCCGTAGCCATGGCGCTTGCCTTTCACGAAGTTGCCTTCGTATGAGTTGCCGTTGTCGAAAACAACTATGCCTTTGCCATGTGGCTTTCCTGCTGCCATCTCGCCTTTGTAAACTCCGTGTGTGTTGTCCATCGTTATGTTCATGGAACCGAGCGTAATCTTCTGAGCCGAAGCCGTCAAAGGTAATAAAAACAGGAATGCTGATATAATTATATTTTTCATTAAATTCTAATCTTGTTAAAAGGATTGATTCTTTAAACCAACTTCAAAAGTAATAAATTTCGAGCAATTTACAAAATGTATTAGTATTTTTTAGTACTTTTACTGCTGTTGTTCCCTTCGTTTGCTGCGACTATCCTCATCAGCCTTTTCGAATAATCTCGTGGCGCCTTTCGATTACTCTCATTAGCTTGCGCGGTCTGTCTCGTCGTTTCTCGTCGTTTGCCCTTATTTCTCGCTGTTAGCCTTCGTATCTCGTCGTTTGCCCTTATTTCTCGCTGTTAGCCTTTGTGTCTCGTCGTTTTCCCTTAGTTTTCAAGTCTCTTACCCTTATTCTCTCCCAAACCCTTTGCAAAAATACATCAGCTCCGCATATCGTTGTCCGCTTATGTCCGCTTATGTCCGATGTTGTCCGACTTTTAACTTTTGCCCCCCCAATATTTTAACATTTACCGCTTCTGAAGATTTAAATCCCACACTTTAAAGATTAACATAAACTATGATCAAGGGGCTCAGTTGAAATGCCCCCCCCCTTATGTTTTAACATTCAATGGCAAGTACTGCTCAAATCTTGTCATTAAGTCATTATGTCATTAGGTCATTAAGGATTTTGAAGTGTGAAATTATGCCTATATAATTATATATTTTAATATATAATTATATAGATGTTTTGACACACTATTTTTTTGAAAATGACATAATGACTAATGACACTTAATGACCACTTTTTGAGTGGGTAATGTCTTTTCCTGAGGTTGTCAAGATTTTGTGTTTGTTATAGCTAATATCTTGTATTTCAATATATTAAGCTTGAATTATGAAGGTGAAGTGATGTAATTCGGCTTATGTCGAAACACATAAAAGTAAAGAAATCTGCACAAATAGAGGAGCAATAAACACAAAAAAAGAGGGAAAATATGGCTGAAAACCGATATTTTCCCTCTAATATTTTATTATTTTTTTTGCTCAATAGTGAGTTTTTCGCTATTTTCGGCCTTATCTACGAGGATTGTGTCGCCTGGAGCAAGGGTTTCGTCGAGGAGCAATTCGCAGATTCCGTCCTCTATGTAGGTCTGGATGGCACGCTTTAGTGGGCGAGCACCAAACTGAACATCGTAGCCCTTAGTGGCAACAAACTCCTTAGCTTTGTCGCTGATTTCCAGCTTGTAACCCATCTCCTCCATCTTCGTATGCAGACCGTGGAGCTCAAGGTCGATGATGCGCTTGATGGCTGCAAGGTCGAGCTGATCGAAGGTGATGATGTCGTCGAGACGGTTTAGGAACTCTGGCGAAAATTGCTTGCTAAGGCTCTTTTGGATGATTGAACGGGCATATTCCTTGTCTTTTTCGTCGAGATTTGCGCCAAGACTGGTGCCTGCGGTGAAACCCACACCCTTGCCAAACTCTTTGAGCTGACGAGTTCCGGCATTAGAAGTCATGATGATTATGGTGTTGCGGAAGTCCACCAAACGACCGTTGCCGTCTGTGAGTCGACCTTCGTCGAGCACCTGCAGCAACATGTTGAACACGTTGCCATGAGCCTTCTCTATCTCGTCGAGCAATACTATAGAATATGGATGACGGCGCACACGCTCTGTGAGCTGTCCGCCCTCTTCGTAGCCCACGTATCCTGGAGGCGCACCTACGAGACGCGAGGTGTTGAAGCTCTCGCTATATTCGCTCATGTCGATACGAATCAAGGCGTCGTCGCGACCAAACATCAAGGCTGCCAATCGCTTAGCCAAATAGGTTTTGCCCACACCCGTTGGACCCAAGAACATAAAGGCGCCAATAGGCTGGTTGGCAGGCTTTAAGCCCACACGGTTGCGCTGGATGGCCTTCACAATCTTGTCGATGGCGCTATCTTGAGCTATAATCTCGTGTTTCAGCTTGTCTGCCATTCCCTTCAGCTGACTACCCTCAGAAGCAGCCACACGCTGCACAGGCACTCCCGACATCATCGAAACTACCTCTGCCACGTCGGCTTCGTTTACTTCCGACCGAGTTGTGCATTCGTTGGCTTGCCATTTGCGGTTTAGTTCAGCCAATTCCTGCTCTATCGTTGTCTGTCTGTCGCGGAAGCCAGCAGCAAGCTCAAAGTTTTGGTTGTTGATAGCCATCTGCTTCTTCTGCTTTGTGATGTCCAGTTCCTTCTCTTTCTCAGTAATCTCAGTAGGAACATGTGCGCTACGTAGGCGTATGCGCGAGCCCACCTCGTCCAAGGCGTCGATGGCTTTGTCAGGGAATGAGCGGTCGTTGACATAACGTTCTGTCAAATTGACACAAGCGGCAAGAGCCTCCTCCGTGTACGTCACATTGTGGTGCTCCTCGTAGCGCTCTTTGATGTTGTGTAGTATCTCGAGGGTCTCGCTTGCCGAAGTAGGCTCCACGAGTACCTTTTGGAATCTGCGTTCCAATGCTCCATCCTTCTCTATCGAAGTGCGATATTCGTCGGTCGTAGTGGCTCCGATGCATTGTATTGTGCCACGAGCCAGCGCAGGCTTCATGATGTTGGCAGCATCCATGCTTCCTTGCAGGTTGCCCGCTCCAATCATGGTGTGAATCTCGTCGATAAACACTATGATGTCAGGATTTTGCTCCAACTCTTTCAATAGCGCACGAATACGCTCTTCGAACTGTCCGCGATATTTTGTTCCTGCCACCATGGCTGTCATGTCGAGGCTCACGAGTCGTTTGCCAAAGAGCACAGGCGATGTTTTGCGCGTAGCAATGAGCTGCGCCAATCCCTCAACGATGGCACTCTTGCCCACACCCGGTTCTCCGATGAGGATAGGGTTGTTTTTCTTGCGGCGGCACAATATTTCTGTGACGCGACAAATCTCTTTCTCTCTTCCTACCACAGGGTCGAGTTTTCCCTCAAGGGCAGCCTTGGTGAGGTCGGTAGAAAAATTATCTATTACGGGAGTTTTGCCGCCCACCTTCTTGGCTGTGGTTGTAGTGGTGCTGCTGGATGTGCCTGAGTTAGAGGCACTTCTTGGTTCCTCGTCGAGCTCGTCGTCGTAGTCGTCGTCGCTGGTGAGGTTCATGCCTTCTGCAGGCTTGCTTGGCTTTTGTAAGTATGCCAACATGTCTTGATAAGTGATATTGTTGCTCTCCAGCACCTCTTTAGCTCCGTTGTTGTTTTGGTCGTGGAGGATGGCGAGCAACAGGTGGTTTACGTCAACAATCTGAGAGTGTTGCATTCTTGCCTCGAGCACAGCAAGCTTCAATAGCTTGTTGGCTTGTTCGTTGAGCACCAGCTCGGATGTTGATATTGGTTGAGTAATGTCGTCTTCACGAACTTTGTCTTCGAGCTCGTGTTTTATGTTATCCATGTTTATCGACATTCTGCTGAAAATATGGTTTATGTCTCCTTGTTTATCGCGCATAATGCCAAGTAGCAAATGCTCAGGACCAACCGAGCGACTTGCTAATCGTGTGGCTTCTTCGCGGCTAAACACGAGAATTTCCGATACTTTGGGCGAAAACTGACTTGTCATATATTTGTATTTTCTGTTGTGTTTCGGGTACAAAGTTATACCTTTTTTTATAAAATATGTGCAAAGTGTGTGCCAATTTTATTTGCACAGGTTGGCAAAGGCGCAATGTTCGCATCGTGTGGTGTCGGCAGTAGGGGCGAAAGGAATGGCAGGATCGAAGATTTCGGCAAAGAGATTGTCGAGTAGCTCCACATACTGGTCACGATAATCTGCGATGTCAGTAATAGGCTCCTTGTTGATTTGTAGAATTGGGTCGTAATCGTCGGCCGACATTTTCTGAATATACAGCAATGCCGGGCTCACCTTCTTGTCCTCTACCTTGTCTTTAACGATGGTAGAATAGAGCATCGTTTGGATGTAGTAGTTAGCAGGAATATCCTTGTTTCGGGCAGGGTCGAAGATGTCGTCTACAGATGTTGGCCAGTAAGCAGGGTAACGACCCGTTTTGTAGTCCACGATGCGAATGGTGTCTGAGTCTTCTATGCGGTCTATGCGGTCGATGATGCCACCAACCTTGCATTTAATGGTTTTGCCACCAACGTTGATGTCATGCATCTTCTCCACCCATTTCTCCGTGTCGATTATGGTGATTGGAGCCTGCTTGGCGTCCGCCTCGATGAGTTTGCCCAGATACTTTTTTATAACCATAGAATTAATCTCCTGCAGACCGTTGAGCTTGCCCAGGCGAGTGGTCTCAGGATCCTTCTCGTAGAGCACACTCACGAAGGCTTTCTCCACGCAATGGTCGATGTGTTTTCTGAGGTTGCCGAAGTCAGACTTTTGCAACACCCGTCCCTTATAATCTTTGTACAGGAAATCGGCTGCAGCATGGAATATATTTCCGAATATTCGAGCATCAATATCGTCGTCGTCGGTCTCGTCGTTTTCGCGAAGACCCACTATGTGCATGTAATAATATTTCAGCTGACAGGTGAGGTAAACTCCGATAGCCGAAGGCGAGATGCTGATGGTCTCTTTGCCCTCTTTTGGCGTGAGCATTTTCTCCATCACCTTGTCGTCTTTCGCCACTTCGTGTTGTAAAGTTTTGGCTGGCGACTGCTGCGCCATGATGCTTTGACGCTTGATGTTGTGACCACTTTCCACCATGAGCTGAAGCATGAAGCGGCTCATTTCCGAGGTGTGAGTGCCTTCGGTTGTGGTGTTGTAAGCCAACGAAATGTCGGAAGCCCTTTGCATCAGACGATAGAAGTAATAGGCGTAGATGGCAATCTTGTTGTCGATGGTGGTGAGCCCGTGAAACTTGCGAATGGAGTAAGGAATGAACGACGAGTCGTTGACACCCTTAGGCATGTTGCCCTCGTTGCACGAAAGGAAGAGCACATGGTCGAAGTCCAAGTTTCTTGTTTCCAACACTCCCATCACCTGTATTCCCTCGGCTGGTTCGCCATGGAAAGGCACACTCGTGGCGCCAATAATCTGGGCAACGAGTCGTTCGAGTGTTTGTAGATGTACTTGTAGTATATCTTTGGTAATCAAGAGGTTTAGACGATTAACTAAAGTGTAGGTTCTGAACAAGGATTCCTGGAAGAAAGCATCCTCGTAGTCGCTACTATGCTTGCCCGTATACTCCAAAACCTTAGCCACCCATTCCATGGTTTCGGCTGTGTCGGAGGCATCGGCAGGCTGAGCAAAGAGAAGCGACAAACCCTCGTCGACCGACAAGTCGCGACTCGTAGGGAAGTAGTTTCTGTCCTTTATCAACTGCTCTTTCAGCTCCAAAACCTTCGGGCTGATGAAAGCCGAGTAGGGGTGGACGAGGAGCTTGTTGACCGTTTTTAGTCTGAACGATTTACCATTAGTAGAGAGCAAGTCGGCACGAAGAGTGAGCAGCAAGTTGAGCATCGAAGCAGCTGGCGAGAGCGAGAGCGGATAGCCCGTGGTGATGTTGATCATCAAACCCGACGGCAGATTGTTGACCACGGTAGGCAACAGTTTCTCGTCTGCCAACACTATAGCTGTGCGCTCGCTATCCTCGGCACGATGGTTTTCGGCAAGCCATTGCTTGATGTAGCGAGCTTGAATGTTCTCGGTTTGAGCACTAAGAAATGTAATATCTTTTGGCTTAAAAATATTGCTGTAAATAGCCTCGTCGAGGTTGTCTAAAGCATTGGGGAAGTCGGTTAGATACTTTGAAATATACACGCCAGCTTCGCCCTTAGGCAGATGATTTTTGGCGTCTATATAATAGTGGTCGAAGTCCCAATAGAAGGTTGCTTTGCCCTCGTTTTTCAGTCGTGTGAAGAGCTGCTGTTCCACCAGCTGCATCATGTTGAAACCAACGAAAATATAGTGCTTATATTTGAAGTCTACCACGGGCTGTTCAGCCACATCGCGATAGAGCATTCCCTCGTAAGCCAAGCCCGCTTGGCGTAGCTGTTGGCGATAGTCGGTATAGATATCGAGCAGCTTGCCCCAAAGCTCGTTGAAGCGGCGCTTTAGCTCGCTCTGTGTCTCGGCAAAATATCCAAAAAGTCGCTTTAGCTGAGCCATCTGTTCCTCGCTCAGCATGTCGGCAGGAGCCGTTGTCAGGTCTTGATAATTGCCAAGGTCGGAGAAAATCTTCTCGGCATTACCAAGATTCTTGTCAATATCGTCGAAATCGGCAAGCAGCAGTTCGCCCCAGCCATAGAAATGGTCGAGACTATTGGCTGCAGCATTAGCCCCTGCAGGCACATGCTGGCAGTAGGTGGAGTAGAGACGGCACACCAGCTCTATGCTGTCAGCCACCTCGAGTTCAGAATGCTTGCGAAACAAGTCGCTAATAGTGATGTAGGCAGGGCTCCATATAGGCTTTTTGGCTATTTGCGCCAGATGCTTGTTGAGGAACAGCGAAGCACGCTTGTTAGGGAAAACCACAGCCACGTCGGCAAGTTCGGTGCCGAAACGATTTATGATGTCTTGAGCCACAGACTCAAGGAATGATTTATTGTTTGTCATTATGCGTTGACCTCCTCAATTTTGTTAGTGTAAACATACCATAGATAGCCCTTTACGTTAGAGTAGCCCATGCTTGAAAGCAAATGCATGTATTGCGCCACCTGGCGTTGGTGGTCTATGTTGGGCGCAGCAAATTTGAAGTCGACAACGATGGTTTCCTTGCCATTCATCATCACTCGGTCTGGGCGACGATTAATCACCTTGCCCGTGGTTGGATCGATGTCTAATATTGCACATTCGTTGAAAATCTGCCATCCTGGCGAAAACCACTCCTTCACCTTCTTGCTCTCCAATCGTTTGTGGAGCATCTCCATGAGCTTCTCCTTGGATGTGGTAGAAGAGTATAGTTCGCCCTCTTGCTCCAACAAGGTTAGCGCCTTATCGATGTCGGCAGAAGTCTCGATGGTAGAGAATATACGATGAAGAATGGTGCCCGTTTTGATGTAAGCCTCTTGCTCCTCGTCGGTTCCCTCGTCGTCGGCAGCCACAAACTCCCGACTCTTGTTGCTTTGTCGGAAGTCTACGTCGGCTTGCTTGTATGAATAGTTGTCGAGGTTTAGCGATAGAGGCGTTATTTGGGGCGTGAAAACGTTGGTTTCAGCCTTGTTGCTTTCAGCAGTTGCTTCCTTGGCTTTAGGCTCCTTGATGAATAGTTCGCCATAGTTGAAAACCGTAGCGTCTTCGTTCTCTTCTATGCAACATCCCTCGAGCTGGTTTGATTTTGCAAGGGCGTTGAGCGTAGAAGCTACGATGGTGGCACGAGTGCCCGAAGTTCGTGAGCCCTTGCGGTTGGCATCTTTGCACGAAACGAAGAGATTCTTTCCGGCACGAGTGAAAGCCACATACAGCAAGTTCATGTTGTCGACCATATTCTGCATGTGTTCCTCGTTGTAGTCAGCTTCGTAGATGGTACCTGAGAGCTTGGTTTTGCTAAACTCCAGCGGCACAAGCGGCAACTTATTATAAGGACTCTCCTTAGGCGAAGCCCAAAGCGTAGCTGTCTGCTCCATCTTCCAGTCGCAGAACGGGATTATCACGTTGTCAAACTCCAGTCCCTTACTCTTATGAATAGTGAGCAATCTAATGCCCTCCACCTTGTCGCTCTCGATAGCCTTCTTGTGCATGTTCTCGTCCCATTCGTTGATTACGTCGCCTATTGTGGCAGGTGTGTCGGCAAGAAACGAAGCCAAAGTGTCGAAGAATTTGCAAAGATAAGCAGTCTCGTTTTTCAGTTTGTCGAGACGGAAAATGTTGCAGATGGTTTCAGCCAATTCGTAAGTAGGCTTCTGTGCTAAGAGCGCTCTTGCCTCCTTGTTGAATGCGGCAGGCAATAAGGCATCGAAGTTGGCAGAAGCGTTGAGAATAGCCGTAGCAGCATCTGCGTTGCCACTAAGCAGTTGCGAATAGCGAGCGAGAGTGGCTTTCGACAGTTCGTCGGCATCGTTAGCCATCACTCGCATGGCTGTGATGATGGTTCTGACAGCAAGCGAAGCCTCGAGAACGAAAGCCTCGTCGGAAACTAATGTAACCTCAGGCAATTCGTCCATCAAGAAAGCTCCGATAGAAGCTATGTGTTTATTGGTACGCGTGAGGATGGCGATGTCGCTTTGTCTTACGCCCTTTTGTAAGAGCATATTTATTTGGTCGGCTATGAGCTGCATGGTCACGCTCTCGTAGTCGTCGATAGGGAGCAAGGTTACGCGAACCAAACCCTTGTGAGCCTTGTCTGCCTTTTTAGGATGAATCTTTTGGCACACAGCCTCCTTCGTGTAGATTTTGTCTACGTTACTTGCGTTGTTGGCAAACTCCTTGAACTCCTCTTTGGCAGCAGTCTCGAAGAAAGCGTTGTTGAACTTCACGATGTTAGCCTCCGAACGATAGTTGGTATCGAGGGGCGTAGGCTCTATGTTGTAGCCCGGAAACTCTTGGCTTATGTTGTTGAGCAGTCGCCAGTCGCTTGAGCGCCAACGATAGATGCTCTGCTTAACGTCGCCCACTATGAGGCAAGCAGAATTTTGCGACATACAATCCTCCAACAGCACTTTGAAATTGTGCCATTGCGCAAGGCTCGTGTCCTGGAACTCGTCAATCATGATGTGGCTTATCTGCGTGCCTATCTTCTCGTAGACGAAGGGAGCATCGCTTGTGCCAATCATCGTGTTGAGCAAAGCCTGAGTGGCGCTAAGCGGAAATCTGTTTGCCAAAGCGTTCACCTCGTCAACCTTATCCTTTATAGAACCAAGAAGTCGCAACTTGCTGATGTGGCGAATGGTGTTGGAAGCCGATTTGTAGCTACTCATCCATTGCTTGCGCTTAGCCTCGGTTTCGTTGAGCATCTGCATCAGCTTTATCGCCACCTGCTCAAGACTCGTTCCCAAGTCACCCTTCTTAACCCAAGCGCCTATGTCTTCGGTAGCCTTTTGAGCCGTTTTGTTGAAATGCTTATCGTCGTCAACGCCAGCCATCGCCTTGATGCCGTTGGCAAACTTTTCGAAATATCCGCAAGCACCACTCTTGCCACTCTTGAAGTCGGCAAAGCTAACGCCGTTGGCCTCCATAAGTGCCTGATAGTCGTCGTAGACCTTGCTGTATTCTTCCTCAGCCTGCTTCATGATGCCACGCATAAGGCTGTCGAAATTCTTGAAGAAATCGGGCTGTTGGAACACCTCGTTTAGCTCCTCTTCGTGAGCCTTGTAGATGTCGGAAAAGATGGTTAGTCCGAAATTCTTTATTGAGTTGATGACGTTCCAGCTTTTGTCTTCCGAGATGTTTTCGTTGATGTAGTCTAATATCCACTTCATCACGTTGCTCTTTGGTGTGAGCTGTTCAATCATCTCGTCAACGGCATTCTCCTCAATCTGACTATCGTTGAGCGAGAGTTTGAAATTGGCGTTGAGGTTTAGCTCGCGCGCCATGTTGCGAGTAACCTGCTGGAAGAAAGCATCGATGGTTTGAATGCGGAAATAATTGTAGTTGTGGAGCAGATAGTGGAGCGCCTTGCCCGCATTCCGCTTTATCAGCTCGTCAGAGATGGGCTTTTTCGCCTTGTGGAAGTCTTCCTTTATCTTGTCGGCATAAGCCTGAGAGTCGGGTAGGGAATGGGCCAAACCGTAGAGTTGGCTCAGAATACGCAACTTCATCTCGTCGGTAGCCTTGTTGGTGAAAGTTACGGCAAGAATTTTTCTATAGTTTTCGGGCTGTTCTATCAGCAGCTCTATATATTTCACGGCAAGGGTAAACGTCTTGCCACTACCAGCACTTGCGCTGTAAACGGTCAATATGTTGTCCATGATGTTGTTTTTCCAGTCTCTAAGATGTTGTTACCATTTTCTAAATAGTTCGAATCCCCATTTTACGCCCACGCTATCAAACTCCCATTGCTTCATCGAGGCAAACATGCCAAACGAGAACCAACGAGTGGTGAAGCTGTAGCCGGCTTCGATATAAGGATGAATGCCCTTGACGTCGAGAGTGCTCACGTTGATGCGTTCCATCTCCATATATTTGCCCACATACGGCAACCAGCTGAGTATCAATAGCGGACTCTCGTAGCTCATGTTGGCGCGAATGTAGTAGTCTGACTGATTGTAGGTTTCTTGGTGCAGCAATTCAAATTCGCCACTCCAATCGTCGTTCCATCCTCCAGCTATGATATTGTCGCGGAAGTTTTCGAAGTCGAGGAAATATCCGTTGCTGTCTTTGGTAGTATAGAAGCCCGTGCCAAACTTGAAATGGAAATTCTGCAGTTTGTTGAGTCGATAAATATACTCGCTATTCAGCTCCCAACGCTCGTAGTTGATGTTGGAGTTGAGTAGTCCCTTGATGCTTCGCTCGTAGTCGACCGTGATTACAGGACCCTGCCACGCCAAAGGTCGCAACCTGAGTTCCAACATCGGAGCCGACGAATGGTAAGTGTAGCGTTGGTTAAGCTTCTTATACGACTCCACATCCACAGCCTTGCGATAGTGCATCGTTAAACCGCCCATGAGTCCGAAATACTTGTTGAAGTCGATGTTGGCATACATCTTCATATAGTTGTTGTGGAAATCGTTCAAGTTGTTACCTTTCGAAACAATAGCCGAATCGGGCATTATCTCCATCAGGTGTCGGGCAAGCATCGAGTTGCCCACGTGGTTGCCATTACCCAATTCGATACGAGTGTAGCCATTACGGTTCTTGTCGAAATACCACGTGATAGGAATATTCATCAGCAGCTGCTTCAGCTTAAAAGTGTAACCAGCTTTCACCCTTGCCGAGAGCTCGCTATTTTCCGAAAACATGTAGCTTCCCATGACGTCTAACTTGTAAGTAATGCCGCGACGCTGGCTGTAGCCAAGGTAAAGAGGGTTTAGAATAGGGTTTACCCTGACGTAGCCCTTGGAGCCAAAGTTTTGCCTAATTCTGTTGAGGGTATGGTCGGAGATGGCGTCCCAAAATTTTGAGCTGCTCTTATGCTTCGTAGAGTCGGGTTTGCTATTCTTTTCTTTATATGAATCTATCATCCCTTGCTCGTATGGCGAGAGATGGTCGGGGCGCATGTTTACGATATTGTCGGCTTTGGTGATGCTGTCTTTCTTTGGTCGGTCGTAGTAGGAAACATATTTTCCTTTTATCTTGTTGCCCACAAACGAGAATTGTGTGGTTAGGTCAACCTTTGTGGGCAGCAGAGAGTTGCGATATTCGTCGCCCATGGTGAGATTCATTCCGAAGTCCACCATGTCGTATTCGCCTGCTATATAGCATTTTATGATGCGACCAGTATAGTAGTCCACGATAGCGTATCCGCTAACAAGTTGGGTGTTGTTGCGTCGGGGAGTGAAGGTGACGTTAGCCACCTTGTTGCCGTTGTAGAAAGTGACTCTGTATTTATAGAATCGCTTGTTTATTCTTGCGAAAGGAGAAATGAGATAGTTTTCGATTATCGTCTCCTGATAAATCTTCGGGGTGAGATATTTCAGCACATTTTCCATGGTTACGCTTCGATGCGGAATTGTGGTAGCTCGAAGCATGGTGTGAGTCTGCATGGTGTCGGTTCCGTAGCCCGAAATGCGGTTGTAGGTTTCGTCGATAAATGTGCGTTGTCCGGTTCGTGCCACGGCATACATCGAAGGAATGGTTAGCAGAGTGAAGTTTTTCCTTTGTATGTCGAGGCTAAAGCGAGTGTAGTTGTAGTTGTGGTTGATAGAGCTTTGTTTGTCTTGTATGGCTTTCGCATAACGAAACATGCGTTCCAACATCAACGAGTCGGTACGCATGCCAAAGGCTTTATAGCACGAAAAGAGTGCTATAAAGCCTATTGCTAATAGTTTGCGAAAGTTTATGTGATTAGACATTAAACTCTTTGTTTATCTTCTTAGATTTTTTTCTGTCAAGCAGGATTAATTTCCTGCATGCGGATTAATTTCCAACAACAACCTTGCGTCCACCTATAATATACATTCCCTTTGGAAGTATTCTGTAAGGGTTGTCGCCATCGCCAATCTTCATGATTCTGCGACCATCGATAGAGTAGACCACGTTGTTGGCCTTGGCAGAAACCTTGGTGTTCTTGATGCTGTTGGCAACAACCTTTTTGTAGAGCTGTACAGGCTGCTGAGAACCCTTGTAGCAAGCAAAGCGAGGACTACCTGCGTTGAAGCGGATGGTGCGATCCTTAATCTTCTTGTTTGCGATAATGGCGTTGTTCTCGTCGAAAGTGATAGTCCACTTCTCGCCATCGCCAGTAACGGTTTCGTTTGCCATCAACGCATTATCAGAAGAAGTCAACGAGAGATACTTCTTGATCTTCACGTCGCACAAGGTGTAAGTATCGTCTGCCTTTGCGATATAGAGCTCGTGAGGACATTTCTCTTCGTTCACCTTTGTAACGATAGTATTGTTTGTTACCGTAACGTTAGCATAGCCGAAAGCCTTGCCTGTAGAAAGCATGTCAGATAGAGCCACGCTCTTTAGTTTAGCATCGTTGCCATTCTCATTCTCTCTAACCAACAGATAATATGTGTCAGGAGCAAGGTCGGCAGCCGAAGCTACGAGAGTGTAAACCTGTTCGCCCTCAGAAGGCTCTGGAGTAGGAGTTGGATCTGGAGTTGGGTCAGGATTTGGATCTGGCTTAGGGTCAGGAGTTGGGTCAGGAATGGTGGAGTCGTAGTTGTCGTACGAGAAAGCCACATCCGTCTTGTTGCCCCAAATATACTGCTCAAGTCCTGGATAGTCGACAAAAGGATTGCGGTTGCCCTGCACGCGCTGAACGGCATTATTGCGGTCTATCTCCTTCTTGCTCACAGGGTCGTTCTTTGCCCAACGAAGCAACATGTCGATAACCCATTGCTTGTAAGCAGGATAAGAGTTGTGAGAAAGCATGTCGCTACTCCACGACGAAATCTTATCCTCGTAGCATGTAGCCATGTAGAAATAGATTCGGGCAAAGTCGCCCTTATATTCGTCGTTAGGCTCGAAAACTTTTCCTGAATATCCAGGAAGCGAGCACGCTCCAACCTTGCTGAAGCTGCCATGCGATTTAAATACGTCGCCATCAGTCTCGCCAAAAGGCAAGTTGCTACGACGATTATTCACATAGCCATCGGCAGGAACCACATGTACAATATCCGAATACATAGGCTTGGCATCGTTAAACCAGCTCTTAGGAAACGAGTGCTCACGATTGTACATGTCGCCTTCTTTCGAGTAGTTGCCTGCATGACCTTTGTCAGGGTCGAAGTTGGTAATGTCGGAATACATGTCCCAAATCTTGCCATCTGAGCGAAGGTCGGTCTTCTTGTAAGCATCCCAAAGACCTTTGTAAGATACTACATTTGGGCTCTTGATAATTCCAAACAAGGCAGTTTTCAAGCTCTTACCTTTCTTTCCGTTGGCATCTTGATAATAGTTGCCCGTGCCATTTGGCTGCGCCCAAGCTGTGAGGGCAAGCAGCAAAAAGCTAACACACAATAGATTTCTGTAATTGAACATGATTAATTATTTTGTTAGTTAATTATTTTTTTAAGAGAAGTTATCGCTCCCTGCGGTCGCTAGAAGTTAAAGCCAATAGCCTTTTTATTG
>OKRS01000320.1_pt1 | contig 37395 bp, 22 predicted proteins | sample 1601191 | NCBI WGS metagenome assembly OKRS01 (sample SAMEA3541509, study PRJEB24748) | human gut metagenome | biome: human gut; feature: human-associated habitat; material: faeces | place: China | collected 2012
GCTCTCTTCACCAGCGGTTATGGATATTCGCCGCCTTCGGCGACGCTTGCTTGAGGTCTTCTCGCGGCATGCTCGTTTGAGGTTTTCTATCTCTCTTTTTTCACATCCATTCTCCCAACCCTCATCGCGGCGGCTGATGGATCTATCAAATATTTTTTAAAATTTTATTATCATTAATTATTAATTTAAAACTCGTAAAACATGAAACGAATTTTACGCTCATTTTTCTTGCTGCTCTTAGTGATTGTCTGGAGCAGTAATGCGCTTGCGGTAACAAGCCCGTATTCTTATACGTTTGGTAAGGCCCAAAATGCTGATTTTACTAGTAAAAACCAAACGACAAAATTAGGCGGTATAGATTGGACATTAGCTTCTGATGCTAAAAACATAATAACTTCAGTAAATTCATCAGGACAGCAAATAGGTTCTAACAAGTATCCTGTTAAGAATGCAACAATTTCAACAACGGCTATTCCTGGAACAATAAAAAGTATTACTGTTACAGCAAAAGCTGCAAGTAATGATGCTAAAATGTCTCTTTCTGTGTTGGTCAATAATGTACAATATGGAAACAAAATTGATTTGTCAAGAACAGAGTCAATTTATGAGTTTAAGAATATTAACAACTTACAATCTGGCAAAATAGAAATCAAATTTGTAAATTCTGCAAGTAAAGGTGGTTTCTATATAAAAAACATCACTGTTACTTTTGAAGAAGGAACCTCAGCAACCGCAACCACAGTAAGTTTCCCCAAAGAATCTCTTAATCTTATAGATGGAGATGAGGCTGCACAGGGTCAGGCTGCTGTGGTGAAGGCTGGCGAGAAAACATTGACAGGCGCAACCGTTACATATAGCTTTGAATCAGCAGACGGCATCTTCGAAGAAACCACTACTGATGGCTTATTCTCTCTAAAGGCTGGTACTTATGGAACAGGTAAGGTTACAGCCACATTTGCTGGTGGCGAAATTGATGGCGTAACTTATGCTAAATCTTCAGCTTCTTATACCGTTAATTATTCAGCTGCCAAGACCCCTGCTCTTACATTCTCTGCTGCTAACGTAACCGTTAAGCAAGGCGAAGAATCTTCTTTCGTAAAGCCAACAATCACGTTTACAGACGAGAGAGGTGACGACATTACTGCTGCTGCCGACATCATTTACATTGCTTCACCCGAAACCGTTGTGAAGCTTGACAATGAAGGAAATGTAACACAATGGTTGGCTCCTGGAGTTGCTACCATTACAGCAACGACAGAATACGGCAAAAATTATTATGATGCTTCTTACACCCTGACCTACGAGAAGGTGAAGCTCGCTACAACATTGACATTGGATGAAGGTCTGAAGACAACAGGCGAAATAGGCGAAACTCTCGATTGTCCTGCATGGACACTTAAAGCTGGTGAGAACGTGCTTTCTGGTAAGACCGTTGTGATGACAAGCGACAACAAGGATGTTGTGAAGGTTGATGGCAATCGGCTAAAACTCGTTGCTGCGGGTTCTGCAAACATCATTCTTAGCTTCAAAGGCGATGACGATTATCAGAGCTCAAAGACCTCTTATAAGCTTACTGTTGTTGACCCCAATGCTACTGAGGTAACATTTGATTTCTCTAAGCCAGCTGACTATGGCTATGTTAGACCTGCGATAGGTAATGGAACAGAAATAGGTGTAGGAAAATCTATCGTTTCTGGTAACGTTTCGTTAACGGTTACCAAAGAAAGTTCTAACGCTAAATCAAGATTTTGGAATAGTAATGGAGAAATAACATATCGTATTTATGATGGAACAATAAATACCGTTTCAGTACCCCAAGGTTATGTTATTACTGCAATCTCGATAACCGATAATAATAACGGAAAAAGTAAACTCGTAACTATTGGCGAAAATAAAGATAATTCAGATTGGACAGGTTCTGCACAAAGCGTCATAATTACTGGTACGGGTAAAGCTGTCCTCGAAACAATGACCGTAGCCTACAGCAAGCTTCCCTCTATCGGTCTTGACGAGTCTCAAAACAACGCTGAGACCATCTCAGGCAATGCTGACAAGACCATTAACGTTAAGCTCACCCGCACCCTTAAGGCAGACGTTTGGAACACATTCTGCGTTCCCTTCGATGTTACCGTAGTAGGCAGCCCATTGGATGGCGCTACCATCAAGCAGATTGCAAGCGTAACAGAAAAGGATGATGGCGCCGTTATCAACTTTGAGAATGCTCCTGCCACCCTTGAGGCTGGCAAGGCTTATCTCGTTCGCACAGCTACAGCCATCGTGAACCCCACATTCAACGGCGTGACTGTTAAGAACGTTGATCCTACCAACTGCAGCGGTAACGAGAAATATCAGCTTATCGGCATCTACAGCCCTCTGAATATAGACGCTTCGCTCTATGGCAAGGTGTTCGGCATCAACAACCAGGACAAGCTGGCTAAGGTAATGAAAGACACATCAATCAAGGGCATGCGTGCTTACTTCCTGTTAGCAAACAGTGCCACAGCAGCTAAGCTCAACTTCGGTGGCGAGCTCACAGGCATCGATGCTGTCGACAACGGCGAGGCCGTAATGACAGGCAAGGTTTATAACCTTAACGGTCAGTATGTAGGCAACAGCCTTGAGGGTCTGAAGAAGGGTGTTTATGTTGTAAACGGCAAGAAGGTGCTCAAGTAAAGCGCCGCGCAAAGACAACAAACGCATGTGTAATGAATTTTAAACAAATGAAAACAATGGAAAAGAAAGAATATATGCAGCCACAGATCGAGGTGGCAAAGATGGAGGCAGGCAATCTGCTCGACAACTCTGTAACGGGTTCTGGCGTTACATTTACTCCTGGCGCAGCTGGAGAAGAGGTTGCAGGTGGTGAGGTAAACTCAAAGCTCCACATCGACGACGTGTGGGAGTAACAATCTCCCCATAAGGGAGAGACCCTCCCCTCAGCTTTTTAACCGCAAATGCGGCGGCACGACGCTCTTTGAGTTGTCTTGCCGCCGCATTTTGTATTGTATTGAACTTTCGCAATTGCATAATAAACACATTCTCAAGCGATTATCTTCTCAAGCGAGCGCGGCGACGCTTGCTTGAGATAATTACCACATTTTAAAAGCGAAAGTTCTGTTATTTTATAAATTGCGCGTTAGGATACATTTCAAAGCAAACTAAAAATTGTCCCTATTGTCTCTATTGTCTTTGACCCCACGCAGGAAAGCGCAAAAAGAAACGGGTCTCCATTGTCTTAAAAAACCACGCAAGAAAGAGAGGTAAAGAAGAAAAATGCCTACTAAAAATTTTTCTTTTTCAGATTATATTTGTTTTTTCTCAGATTATATTTGTATTTTTGTCACATCCAAAATAAAGACCGACCTAAAGAATGAGGAAATATCTACTTCTGCTCCTTGCTTTAATCACACTCGCATGCAACAAGCGAGGCGACGAGCCCACAGCCGAGAAAGCCTATGCCATGCTCGAACGCGTGGCAGAACAGAACGCTCTTGGCAACAAACCGGCGGCGCTGGCCCTTGCCGATAGCGCCCTGGCCCTGAACCCCGCCGACACCACACGTTGCTGGCTCATGAGCGAGAAGGCCGTGACGCTTGTCGACATGGGGCGCATGGCCGATGCCGTGGACGTGGCCCAGGGCGCTTATGCCCTTGCCCGCAAGCTCCACGATGTGGAGGCCATGCTCAACCTGCACGGCACGATGGGCATAGCCTACAGGCGGCAGGGCATGACCGACTCGGCTCTTGTGCAATATAAAGAAGGTATAGACATGGCGCTCGTGGAGCAAAACACAGAATATGAGATCTATCTTAACAACTGCGTCACGGTGCTCTATTCTGAGAGCAACCGCTTCGACGAGGCGCTCCACTATGCCCGTAAGACCGAGAAGGCAGCCGCAGCAGCCAACGACACCGTTCAACGCCTATCGGCAAGGGCCAACATCGGCGGCATCTACATGCGGCAGAACAACTTCAAGGCGGCGCTCCACGCCCTGCTGCCTTGCTGGCCCGAGGTGAAGAGGGTGGGGTATAACGTGCTCACGCTGAAGTTCTTGTCCGTCATCCTGAAGTCGTACAGTTCTCTGGCCGATTATCAAGCTGTCGACAAATATATGAGATATGCTGACCGCGTGATGGCAGGCATGGCAACCAACAGCAACGGCGTGTTGGGCATTCTGGAGGTCAAGGCCAGCCTGCTTGGCGCACAACACCGCTACAACGAGCAGCTCGCCCTGATAGACAGCATCATGGTCTCGGGCGCACAGAACCAGGCCATGCCGATGGAGAAGATGCTGCGCATGAAAGCCCTCTGTCTGGAGAAGATGAACCGCAAGGCTGAGGCGCTGACGCTCATGAACAGGGCTTTCAACCTGCTCGACTCGGTGAAGCAGAGCGACATAGAGAAGAGCATGAGCGAGTTCTCGGTAAGATACAAGACGCTGGAAACGGAGAAAGCGTTGGCCGAGCAGAAGCAGCAGACGGCAGAGAAAGCTAACCAGGTGCTGTGGCTCGTGGTGGCCGTGGCGGTGCTCGCCGGCGTGCTGGTGCTCATGCTCTATAAGCGGCGCATTGCCGCCCAGCGTGCCTTGCTGCACGAGAAGCAGAGCTACATTGACGGTCTGGAGAACGAGCGCGAACGCATTGCCAAGGAGCTTCACGACGGTGTGTGCAACGACATCCTGGCCTCAAAACTGCTGCTTGCCACCGACAGCCGTCAGGCAGAGGCCTATCTTAACGACGTGTGGCGCAACGTGCGACAACTATCACATGAGCTCATGCCGCCCAGCTTCGAGAACGTAACCCTCGACGCCGCCGTGCGCTCTTATGTGGCGACCGTCGGCAACAACGCCAAGAACGACGTGAAGCTCCATATCGACAGCTCCTTTGCCTGGCAGCTGTTGCCCCAACGGGTGGCTTACGAGACCTACCGCATCGTTCAGGAGGCAACGGGCAACGCCATAAAGCACGGCAGCGGAAGCATAGACATCTCGCTCACGGTCGAGGACGACATCCTGCGGGTGAGCATCGTGAACGCCATCAAGCCCAACAGCGCAAGCACGCCCCACGGCAGCGGCATAGGCCAGCAGACGCTCCAGAAGCGTGCCGACCACATAGGCGCCAAGCTCACCGTAAAGGCAGAGGGCACACAGCACACGCTCACCCTCACGCTTAAGCTCCACACAGAAAAATCAACCGTAAAGCAAGCACAACAATGACAATTCTTATCGTCGACGACCACCCCATCGTGAGAAAAGGCATACACGCCTTGCTGGCTTCGGCGTTTGCCGACGCCGAGGTCATGGACGCTTCCTGCCTGAAGGAGGCCGAAGAGGCATGCTCCACCCGCAACGTGAACATCATGATAACCGACCTCGACCTCAACGGCGAGAGCGGTCTGACGCTGATAAGTCGCGTGCGCGACATCCTGCCCAGCCTTCAGATCGTCATCTACACCATGCACGAGGAGCCGTGGTCGGTGTGCCAGATTGCCGACACCGACACCGAGGGGGTGGTGATGAAGAGCGACAACGCCAGCGAGCTGGTCAAGGCGGTGAAGAACCTCAACGAGGGCAAAGGCCACTACAGCACCACGTTCGTCCGTCTGCTCAACGCGCTGAAGCTACAGCCCGGCCGCTTGTCGGAACGCGAGCAGCAGGTCATAGACCTCACGGCAGAGGGCCTCTCTACCTCCGACATGGCAGCGCAGCTCGGCATCAGCGCCAACACCGTCGAGTTTCACCGCCGACGCATCATGCAGAAGCTCAACGTAGCCAATGCTGCCGAGATGATACGACGTGCCACAGAGCTTGGATGGAGAACAAACATCTGACAGAAACATGACAGACAAAAGGCTTTCACCCTTCACGTCAGACCAACAAAAAAATCTGTTTCCACTACGGAAAACCATAGTTTGTCCCCTACGGAAAACCATAGTTTTTGCGTTTTGAGCGGGGTTTACCCGGAAGAATAGAATTTATCTTTTATTTATTTTCGCTACCTTTGTAGAAGACAGTTTATTAATTTCCAAATTTTCATCTACATGGGTACCGATATAAAGGACAGCATCACCACACGCGAAAAAGAGATCTTGTATCTCCTTTCAAAAGGCTTGAACAGCAAAGAAATTGCGGCGGAGCTGTTTATATCTGCCCACACCGTAGAATATCATCGCCGCCAACTGCTCAAGAAAACCAACTCTCGAAACATCGCACAGCTCATAGGAAACGCCTTCCGCATGGACATCTTGTGAGCCGTCGGCCAAAAACATGAAGGAAACGATTTTTTAAAAAACCATAAGCTTATGAAACATTTTAACCTCTACATGATGGGCTTAGCCCTCATCTCAAGTGTTTGTGCCACGGCGCAAACCCACCAGACACTGCCCCAACCCGTTCCGGGAGTAAAGGCGCAGCAGCTTTTCAAGAAGGCTAACAGCAGGGCTGAGGCACAGCGCCCCGACACAAAGCCCACCTACGCTCTGCCCACCAAGGGTGTGCGCATGGTGCCTCTGGCACAGATAGCCAAGACACAACGCGCCGAAAAGGCCGACGAGATGGTGAAGAAGACCTTGCTCACAAGCTGGTCATATTCTGAAGACAACGGCACACCGGAAACGAGTAAGATAACTTATGACAAGTATGGCCGCTTCAGCGTGGTCGACTACGGTACCTACAAAGACCTCTACACCTACGACGTCAACGAAACGGGGGCCAAGTGGAGCACAAAACTCGTGCGTCGTCAAACGGGAGAAACTATTGAAGACCGCTACAAAGAAGAGCGCACCTTCGACCAGTATAATCGTGTGTCGACCATAAAGGTTTATGAGTACCGCGATCATTATGGCTTTATGTTTGATAATGGCTTAATGCTGGTAAAAGAGCGCGAGTACGACTACAGCCAGGACCCTAAGGGCATTGAAGTGAAAAATGTCGACTATGCTAGGTATGAAGGCGTTTGCCAGCCCGAACAAGTTGAGCTGCTTAAATGGTTTGCCCCCACCAAGAGCTATATCAGCATCACCTATAATGCCCAATATGATAAGGTAGACTTTGAGGTTAACGGCACCAACTACACCCTCAAAAGATATAGAAAAGACTACAATAACGAGTGGGTGTTATCCAACACAGAAGAGCGCTATTTCACTGCCGATGGCCGCGAGATGGGCTATCTCAACTGCACTTACTCTGATGGCGAAATAAGCAATAGCGATGGCCATAAGACAGAGCTACTGCTCAATACGCCCGAGGCTGGCTACACCACAGAGATTCACTCTCATATGAACTCTTACTCTGAGCCCTCAAACACATGGGTGTATAACGAAAAATATGTTTACAGCAACAACTATGAACTGCCTAAGATACAGGCCAACGGCGACCTCTCATACAAACGCTACAAGTATGATACCTCAAAGGGCGCGTGGGTGCTGACGTCCGCAGAGACCGGCACTTGGACCTCTGAGGGCTTGCTGCAAGGAAACTATGAAGAGTATGATAACGGCGTGTTAGATTATACCGAGACGGCTCTCTTCAAATATTCGGCCACGGGCGAAGAAGAGGGCTATGTGCTACCGTTTAAAAACGGCGGCTATGTCATTGAGACTGACATCGCGGGCGTAGACGGCAGCTATTACACCTTCTACGACAAGAACCACAACGTTACGCGCCGCCTCAGAGCCATCTATAAAGATGGTAAAGATTCGGGTTCCGACTCATACGAAAGCACCGTGCCCGAAGAACATATATACGAAGAGCTGAAGAACGGCAAATGGGTAACCGTAACCACCGACCTGTTGATAGGCGATGGCGACAACCACTTGGAGGTGAAGTTTAACGCCAAGGGCCAGATGACCCAGTGGGACGAATATGAGAATGGCTTTCACACCGAGCATGTGGTTTACACCTATCTCGACAACGGATACATTGAAGAGTCGTATGACACCGAGACCAACAAGGTAGACGAATACACCAAAGTGACCATCGATGCCGCCAATGTTGTTACCTACATCAATTACGAGTATAACAGCAGCGGCAAGATAATATGGGGCGAGAAATGTGTTACCTACCCCACAGGCAAGCAGCTTTATTATAAATGGAGTTCTGACCTTCAGGATTACCAACTTGTAAGCACCACGGCCAAGACGCTGACCACAACAGCTGCCGATGGCACAAAAACCAGCATCTACCGCTATGTCGACGACAATGGCAACGTAGTGGAAACGCGCAAAGAAAGCTATTATTACAAGGATGACGTACAGCGCAGCGAGACTTATAATAAGGTCGACGGCCAGTGGGTAGGCGAAGAAAAGAGAGAGGAAGAGCCTGTAACAGCGCCCCATTTTGAGGTGCTCGATCCTCAAGACCCCACGGCTTGCAACGACGAATATTTCTATCCCTATGACGGCGATGAGGAGGAAGATGTCTTCCCCAATTCTACAACGAACAGCACCTATTGGGGATGGAAAGATGGTCAGTGGGTCGTGACAAGTCAGAATAATATCGTTTACAGTCAGCCCGACGACAACACGCTCGTCCAAACCACCACTTATCTTAGTGATCAAACGGCAGACAATCGTGACCCTCGTTATGAAAAGGAAACCTATTATGACTCGCGCAAACGCGACAGCCGTAATAACCTTGTCGAGCATAAATATGGCTCAACCATCCTGGAAATTTATGATGGCACAACCACTCAAAATAGCCAGTCTGAGGTAATCGACTCTTACACCTACAACGACGAGGGTCTGCTCACATCGCATAAACATGAAGAGTATAGCGGCCAGGCATCCGATGCCTCTGCATCGGCAGCTCGCGCAGCCGGCACGCTACAGCTCACAAGGTCTACCGTAACCAACTACTATTACACTGAGCTCAATGTGGTGAACGGCATCACAGCCACCACCGCCGATGCCGCCAAGCCCGCCTTCTCCGTGAGCGGCCGCACCGTGAGCGTGGCAGGCAAGGCAGCAGCCATCAGCCTCTACACCCTCGACGGTCAGCTCGTTGCCTCCTCTGCTACAGGCCATGTTGAGGCTCCCGCTGACGGTATCTTCATAGCAGTGAGCGGAGCAGCAAAGTGTAAGATTGTTGTGAAATAGAACCTTCAGAACAAATGATGTCTCTTGACAATGAAGAGACCTAACCCTATAACCCTTTTAACCCAAAACGGTCTAATGACCGATTTGGGTTAAAATGAAGGAATAAAAAGCGCCAAAGGCGAACATCACCAAGGTAAAACCCCATGTGATGTTCGCCTTCTTTGTGCTCCATTTGTTCAGCGCGTTGAACACTTTTCTTCAAAATTTGTTCAGCGTGTTGAACATTTTTCTTCAAAATCTGTTCAGTGTGTTGAACATCTCAAAACAAACCGTTTAATCTTTTAAGCAGCCTATAGGGATAACATACACCCCGTCCTTTCGCTTATAAGCATATTGTCCAACACCAATAACCACAGCCATAAACGATGGGGCAGGCATTTTTGTTGTGTCAAGCTTGTCAGCTAATTCTTTTAAGTTGGTAGCGCCTTCTTCTATTCGTTCTGTGCCGCCAAGTTTCACCTCAAGCAGAGCATAGCTACCGTCACGGCGATGAAGAACCGTGTCACACTCCAATCCGCTACTGTCTCTATAATGATAAAGCGAGCCGTCCAAAGCCTCTGCATACACACGAAGATCTCTCACCGCGAGGTCTTCAAAAAACAGTCCGAACGACTGCAGGTCATTAACCAGATCCTTTGGTCCCAGACCAAGAGAGGCGGTACCTATGCTTGGGTCAACAAAATGGCGCGTGTCGCTCGTTCTGATGGCCGCTTTGCTCCTGATGTTAGGATTCCAGGCAATAAGGTCTTCTATCACAAACAGGCGTTTTAAAGCCTTGATATAATCAACAACCGTACCTTCATCTAACGTGCTGGCATCGTTGGTGAGCATGTCTTTTCTTATTGTGGAGATAGACACCTGTTGCGATATGTTACGGGCATATGACCGCAGAAGCAGCTTTGTGCGCTCAGCACTTCGCTTCACTTTGTCCACTCGTTGTATGTCGTAGTCGACAACAGAATCAAAATAATCGAAGGCTTGGTCAAGGGCCACCTCCTTAGAAACAATCGTTGCCCAGGGCCATCCGCCACGACATGTTAGATAGGCAAGTTCTTCAACGCCAAGATTGTTTGTACAAGCCTCAATGTCCTTGCCCTCAAACAGATCTTTCAAGCTAACAGCACCTGACGATTCCCCCGACTCATAGAGGCTCATCGTGCGCATTTTAAGATGAGCAAACCGACCTGTGCCACTGTGGATGGTTGCGTCTGCTTCTGGCAAGACAGAAGAGCCTGTAAGAATAAACTGTGAAGGCTCACCTCTTTTATCCACTTCGCTGCGAATGCTGTCCCATATTGCCGGCAAAGCCTGCCACTCGTCTACAAGACGCGGCGTGGCACCTTCAAGCAAGGTCTTGGGGCTGAACTCTATCATCTGAGAGCTTTGCATCAACACGCTGGAGTCGCCCAAGTCGAGCACGCTCTTTGCTATTTGCTTGGCTGTTGTGGTTTTGCCACACCACTTTGGACCCTCAATAAGGACAGCTCCCTTACCAAGAATTTTGCGTTCCAACAATCTGTCTGCAATACGATGCTTATATTTTGCCATATCTCATTGATTTTGAGTACAAAGTTAAGACTATTATTTCTAATTTCCAAACTATTATATAAAAAATCCGGAATTTGTGAGTAAATTTTTCCTGAATTTGTGAGCGATTTTTTCCTGAATTTGTGAGCAAATTTTTCCTGAATTTGTGAATGGTTATAAGAGTTTTGAATTTTGAATTTTGAATTGTTGCGGCTTTGCCGCAATTTTGAATTATTGAATTTTGAGTTTTGAATTTTGCGCTCGGCTCGTATAGACGCTTGCCTAAGAATGAATTTTCCCTCTTAGACAAGGCGAATTCTTCACTCTTCACTCTTCATTCTTCATTCTTCACTCTTCACTCTTCACTCTTCACTCTTCATTCTTCATTCTTCATTCTTCACTCTTCACTTAATAAGCTCTTCCCTTCCAAGGCGCTAGACCTTTTTTACCTTTAAAATTTAAAGCCTCTTCACCCTTTCCTCAAAGGTTGCGCGGTCGCTGAGCGCCTCATTACGATATTTTGTGCGATAGTTGTAGACCGTGCTGTTGGCGAGGCCGAGGAAGGTGGCTATCTGCTTGCTGTCTTCCACGCCAAGGCGCAGGAGGGCGAACACACGGAGCCCCATGGTCAGTGTACCGCGTGTCTTCGGCTCGATGCGACTCTCAGGCACGAGCAAGGCATTGAAATTTTCAATGAAATCGGGGAAGATGTTGAGGAAGATGCTGTCGAAGCGTGCGAACAGCTCGTCGCGCGTGGTCACATTACGGTTGGCAGCCACGATGGCCGTCTCCATCTCGTCATATTTCTTTGCCCTCATCAGCTTCTTTATCTTCTTGAGCAGCTTGTCGCCCTCATCGATGTATGCTGAGCAGATGCCGAAGAAGGTGCCTATGTAGCTCTCCTTGATGATGTTGGCCTCAGAGAGCCGTTGGTTTATCAGCTCGTTCTGCTCATAGAGCTTCGTGAGCTGCTCGTTGGTGTCGCTGAGCTTCAGGTTAGCCTCATTGATCTTCATGTTTTTCTCCTTCACCTTGTGGCGCTGTCTGTGGGAGAACACGAGCAAGGTCACGGATATGATGAAGAGAATTATAATAATGTAGAGCGATATGTTAACCAAGCTCTGCTTCTCGTTAAGCTGCGAGAGATAGAGCCTGTTGGTGTCTTCCATGTCGTGAACGATCCACTCGCGCGTGATGCCGCCAAACTGGGTGTAGGCATAATAAGCATACTCCATATATTTTCTTGACCGCTTCACGTCGCCCCTGTCGTTGAGCACGCGGCTGACGTTATAGATGGCTTGCTCGTCGTAGGTTGCCGACTCTACGTCGCAGATGGCAGCCTGCAGCAGACAGTAGAACGCTTCGTCGGGTCGTTGAAGCTTCTCCAGCAGGGTGTAGCGCCTGAAGTTGACCACGGCGTTTTTTTGGTCGTCAGGCTCAAGCTGTTTCAGCCTGTGGTTGCAGAGAGCCAATGCTTGTTTGTAATCTTCGGCATCGAGCAGTTTAAAATAAAGGGTGTTGAAACGTGCTTCAGAGTTTTCGGGCGCCACAAGCAGCAACTTCTCTGACAGATCCTTGGCTATGCGTGTGAAAATCTGCCTGTTTTTGGCGTTGCGCGTGTCGCGTGCCAGAGCATTATAAAGTTTGCTTTTAATGTTATAATATTCCACTTCCGCATCGGCAAAAGTGGTGCGTTCCAGACTGTCGATAAGGAAACGGGCCTCGGCATAATAGCCCGAGTTGAGATATTGCGTAGACATGCGGCAACGGCTCTCGCTCACCTCGCGGTGTTCGCCCACCATCTTGGCACCGTCCAGGCAGCGCTGTTGCCACAAGATGGCAGAGTCGTTGAGAAAGACCCTGTATTCGTCGTGCAGCTTATTCATAATCGCATATTGCTCCTTCCAATGTGTTGCCACGGACAGTTTGGCGCGGAGCTTTGTTATGCGTTGCTCGCGCTTCTTGCGGTAGGTCTTGTAATTGTCCACAGCCTCGTCGAGACGTTGCAGGAGCTGGTCTGTAGAGGTGTGCTTGGCTTCTTCGACAACGTCAGCCACGGGGTTGCCCGCAACTTTTGTTGCAGCCTTGGTGTTTGCCAGAGCGGCAGGAACGCATATTGTGAGGATGATGATTAGACGCAGAAATTTATGCATGCTTCCTGTAAGGTTTTTTTAAACTGTTAAAGGTAGAATGTTGTTTTTGCACATCGAGCTTTTAGAGCATTGTCTTGTTGCCCGTGTGCGGTTTATAATGGCTTGTTTCAAATGCAAAGGTAGCGATAAAAGGTTGAACAACCAAGATTTTGACCAAAAAATATTTTCTTGTTTCACTACTGATTTTCTGTATGCTTAAAGATGCTAACACGCTGTTTTATAGGTTTTTAAATAGTTATTGAGGTGTTTTTGCATCTGCTTTTTTACTACGCACGCATGTGTCGTGTTTAAATAATGCGTAATTTTGCATCAGAAACATAAAAATCAGAAGACAAAAAATCAGATCTATATAGAGCGAAAGCTCAACCACAATTCAAAAAATCAGCAAAAAACAAAGAATGAGAGAGTGTAACTCACCCACTCACACAACAGGTTGGCGCACCGCTTAAGGGCGATGCCGCTGACCACATTTAACCAAGAAAACCGTTAGGTTTACCGGGAGCATCTCCGAGCAATAGATGTCTCATCCGGCGCAAATCACTATATTTTTAAATAGCTCTACTGCTGTAACAAGCGACGTGGGTCACCTCCACGATTAATAGCTTTTAAGGAGGTGTATATTGCCGTGAGGCAATTGCTGCGTCAGGCCACGAAAAGGCCAAGCAGTTGTAGAAATGAAACGTTTTCTTAAGCCAAGGTCTGGTTGTGGACGGCCAGACCTTGGTGAGAACGTTCATCGCAAATCTTTGGAGAAAACATTGTTACATTCATAACCCATCCGTGAGCGAGATAATGACCATCGCTTACGGATTTTTTCGTTTACACAAAAAAAGAATGCGCCGCCATCAACGGCGACGCATCTCGCATGATTTTCAAAGATCCGAAATCTTTAAACCTAAAAACAACTATAGTAAATTCAAATAAAAACGCTTCGTTTCGGATTGCCCATCCGCTTTGTTGGCGGTGGGCTGGTTGTTACACACAAATCCGAAAGATTTGTTACCCTGCCAATCATTTGCTTTTTTTACTTATGTGCTAAAACTATTCCTATATTTTTTTAAACAAACGTTTTTGCTTTTGTAGCTCTGCCCACTTGTGAAAAAGTGGGCAGAGTGTTCAACGGTGAGTCTTGTTCGCTTGCTGTTTTGTTGCGACCAACAAGCTACATGTTGTCTCATCTGTGGTGTTTTGTCAAAGTTTCGCTATTAAAGCGTGGTCAAAAAGATTGTTTTGTAAATAATAACAGATAATTGTCTTTTTTCTTTTCGATGATAAAGTTACTAACTTTTTTTCATATCACGAAGATGTAGTAGAAAAAAAAGTATATAAAACGACCTCCTGCTTCCGTATATCTGTTTTGTAATCAGTGCTTTATGAAAAAGGCTAACGGCAAAAACAGTAGTTGGAATATAATCGATTATACTCGCTTAACTCATGAAGTTATTGGAATTTATTGGGAGTTATTGGAAGTTAACTCGCTTCGCTCGTGAAGTTAACGGCCAAATGCTTTTTTTATTGAGATTCTTCGACAATGTTCTTTTGAGAAGAAAGGCATATGTCCGCTAACTTCCAATAACTCCACGAGCGAAGCGAGTTAACTCCCGATAGCTTCCGCTAACTTTACAAATTGAAAAACTCCGTAAATGCCTTCACGCAATATTCATGGTCGCGCACGCTGCCCGTTTCTCTGCAGCTGTGCATGGCCAGAATGGCGTTGCCCATGTCGACACCGCGAAGAGGAATAGACGAGGCGAGGATGTTGCCAAGCGTGCTTCCTCCAGCCACGTCGCTGTGGTTGACAAACCGCTGGCACGGCACGCCGGCCTTCTCACAAAGCGATGCGAAGACAGCTGCCGAGGCAGCGTCGCTGGCATATTTCTGCGCGGCGTTAAACTTGATCACGGGACCGCCGCCAAGCATGGGGTGGTTCGTGGGGTCATATTTCTCAGGATAGTTGGGATGCCATGCGTGGGCGTTGTCGGCAGAGATCATGAACGCACGCTCCACCGCCTGATAGAACGCCTCCTCGCTGTCGCTCTGTGCCATGCCTATGCGCTTGAGCATGAACGCGAGGAAGGGGCTTGCCGCGCCTTGCTTGGTCTGCGATCCCGTCTCCTCGTTGTCGAAGATGGCGAGCACCTGCGTGGTGTCGCTCAGGTCGGCAGAGAGCATGGCCTCCAGACCGGCATAACACATGGACAGGTCGTCGAGACGGCCCGACGATATGAACTCGTTGTGCACGCCAAAGGTGCAGGCGGGTGTGGCGTCGGCGAGGTAGAGGTCGAAGTCGAGAATGTCGTCGCGCTTCACCTCGCGCTCCTTGTTCAGCTCCTCCAGGATGATGTTCATCAGCAGGTTGCCCTTCTCCAGCTCATCGGTGACCTGTCCGAGCAGGGGCAGCACATCTTTCTGGCGGCTCAGTTTCACGCCGTCGTTGACCTGTCGGTTGAAGTGGATGGCGAGGTTACTGATCTGTAGCAGCGGGCGCTGGACGTGGAGCAGCATGGTCTCGGGGCTAAAGGCGTCGGCACCTCGCACGATGACACGTCCTGCGATGGTCAGCGGACGGTCAAACCATGTCGACATTATGGGGCCGCCATAGACCTCGGTGTTGAGCTTCACCAGCGAGCCTTCTGTAAGCATATCGGCGTTGGGCTTTATGCGGAACGTGGGCGAGTCGCTGTGGGCGCAGATCATGTGGAAACTGGCGTCGGCAATGGGCTTGCGGCCTATGCGGAAGGCATATACCGACGAGTCGTTCTTGGTCACGAAAAAGCTGTCGCCGGCTTTCAGTGTGCCGAGCGGCATGGCTGGGTCCAGACGGCGGAAGCCACTGTCGGAAAGCTTGTCGGCGATGTTTCTTACTGCCAGGAAGTTTACTGGCGATGCGTTGAGAAAATCTAACAGTTGGTTGATCATAGAGGTTTCTTGTGTTTTGTTATGGCACCCCGCAAGACAGCGTTGCGCCGTTCATTTTTCTGCAAACTTACATAAAAAAGGCGAGAAATAAGCGTTTTTATGTATGATTGCCGAAAAATAATGTTCCTTTTCAAGGCACCTTTTCTCGCCATGGCAAATCTCAAGCAAGCTTGGCTCTGCTCATCTGGCTTAACGAAAACGCTCTATTTCATAGCACGTTTTCTCGCCATGGCAAATCTCAAGCAAGCTTGCTCTGCCCATCTGGCTTAACGAAAATGCTCTTAATGTTGCGCAAGGATATTTAATGTTTACATCGCGCTTCGCGCTCGTTGTTTTTTAAAACATTAATTTCCATTAATTGAACATTAATTATCATTAATACGCGCTTCGCGCCAAATATTTATGAATCATTAATTATTAATTAATACGCGCGTAGCGCGAAATATTGATGGAAATTAATGGGTCATTAATGATAATTAATGTTCAAAAGAAACACGAGCGCGAAGCGCGATGTAATTAATAATCTGTGCAGAAGTTCAGACGTTAAAACGTCTTCACTGTTTCAGCATGCCGCCGTTGCGCATGCCCTTCTCCACCTCTTTCCATAGCTCGGGGCGGGCGATGAGGTGGCAGATGTCGAAGACCATGAGTCCGTCGCTGAGCTTGATGTTCATCTCGATGGCCTTGCCCAACTTTGTCGGTTCGCCATAGAGCTGGTCGACGAGCAGACCGCCATAGACAGCATGTCCGCCGAGGATGGTGCGCAGGTGCTTGCATGAGCCCTCCACGCTGTACCATGTGCCGCGCTGCGTTTCCGAGTCGGTCTCGTTCTTCACGCCCTTGGTGTTGCGTTCAGCCTCCGCGATCGTTATGTCGGTGTAATAGTTGCCGGTGGTGTAGAGGTCGAGCAGCTCCATGTAGCCTGTGCGCTTGTAGGTGGGCGTAGCCCAGTCATAGTCGGCTGAAGGGTCGTAGGTGTTGCTTGCGAAGTTGACGCCCACCTCATAATAGCTGGGATACCATGCCCCCGTGTAGGTTCCGAACGAGATGTCGGGCCTTGCAGCCTTCACCGTGGAGCGCAGGTCAGCCATGGCATCGTGTATGACCTGTGAGCGCCACTCGATCCACTTGTTGAAGAGCGGTCCTCGCTCCACATGCCATTTCTTGTCGTTGCCCTTCTTCCATGTGAAGATGTCCGTGGGCCAGTTTTTTATTTTCTTGCCCTGCCACTGCTCAAAGGCAGAGCGTGAGAGGTCACTAAAGTCGGCCTCTATGCCGTCGTAGCGCACGCGGTCAAGGATTATACCGTCGAGCTCAGGATAAGCCTTCACAAGGTCTGTAAGCACCGTCTTGATGTGCTTACGGAACGACGGGTCGATAGGGTTCACCATGGCCGAGTATTTCTGTTTCTGCTCCATGATCGATTTCATGCCCTCAGGCGTGTAGACCGTTGTTGCCCATTCGGGATGGTCGGTGTAGGTCTGTCCTCGGTCAAAAAAGTTATGTCCAGCCACGAAGCAGTTGAGCGTTGCCTGCACCTTGATGCCCAGACGGTGGGCAACGGTGATGAAATGTCCCAGATAATCGAAGTCGGCGCGTTTATATCCGTGCCAGTCGCGCATCTTCGGGGCGTTAGGTGTGTCGAAGAGCACCTCTCCCGTGATTGGTCTCACGTCTACCGCCACGTCGGTGAATCCAAGGTCATGCACCTTCTGCAGATAGAAGTCGATGCTGTCCTTATGGCTGAACCGGCCAAAGTTAGCCTCACCGTCGATCCACATTATCGCGCGTTTTGCAGGCTGTGCCTCCTTCGCGTCCTGGTCCAAAGGTTGCCCCGCCGCCCATACATTTGTCGACATGAGGGCCATAACAGCCACCACAGCCGTTTTAATAGCCACAGCAGCCGTCTTAATAGCCACAGCAGCCGTCTTGAAAAATTTTGTTTCCATAACTAACAGAAAGTTTGGTTTTAAGATGAATAATCGAAGTTAAATTATAGCAGAATTAAAGTTACTGTTTCAAATAGAAAAGATCATTTAAAAAGGGTGCGCCAAATTTTAATATTAATAATTCGGCACACCCTTTGAGGTTAATGAGAACAATCTTGTCTTCTAAGTAAAGAGCTTATTAAGTGAAGAACGAAGAGTGAAGAATTCAATAGCCTTAGCTATTCACTCCCCTCCATAAGGGGAGGGGGAAGCCGCGCTATTGCGCGGCGCGGGGGAGGGGCTTTCCTTCAACGCTCCATCCCATAATGGTCGACACCTGAGGAATGACCGACATCGCAATCTTGCACTGGCCCTTGAAGCTCGGATGCCAGCAGGCGCCCAGCTCTGTCTCCGTGTTCACCACGCGGTCCATGGGGTTCGCCATATACACCTTCTTCATCTTCAGCGTCTCCTTGGCAAGCTCCGCCATGGCAGCCTTGAGATAAGTGCTTGCCGAGTGGGCGGTGATGCAGAGCACGGGAATGTCCTCGCCATAGTGTGCCTTGATGTTCTTGATGAGCTTCACATAAGCGCCCACAAACTGCTCCGAGGTAGGTATGGCCGTGGGTGAGAAGTCGTTGGTGCCGAGGTTTATCATGACGAGGTCAGGTGTGTAAGCCTTGAAGTCGTAAGGCTCCATGCCGTGGTCGTCGAAGATTCGCATCCAGCGGTCAGGCATGTTGTTTACAGACACGCGCACGCTGTCGCCATAATGGCGTGTGATGCCCTGTCCAGAGTGAGCCACAAGAGCATAGTCGGCATCGAAATAGTTGGCCACCAGGCATCCGTAAGCCTGGTTACAGTTTTCTGTCTCCAGCTTGAACGGGTCTGTGCGGTTGTTGCTCTCTGTGCCGAAGCCGCAGGTGTAGCTGTCGCCTATGACCTCTATGAAACGAGCCTTGGGCTTGACGGCTGTGAGCGTGGCGTTCTTGTCGACAATCAGCTCCTTCACCGTGGTGCAGCCATACTCGCCTTCGGTGCATTTCTGTAGGCGCAGCGTGTGGGTGCCCTTGGCGAGCTTGTCGGCGAGGGTGATGGTCTGCTGATCCTTGCCGCTGACCTTGATCTTCTTTATCCACTTGCCGTCCACGAACACGTTATGGTAACTTGTGCCCTCGTCAGAGAGCACCGCTGCTATGCGGCTGCCCGTAAACCGGGTCTGCATGTACACGCCTGTCCAGTCGTAGCGCACGCTACCGTCCTGGAGGTGCTGCACACGTCCTGTAAACGTGATCTGGTTTTTGTCGCCGGCCGACACACGCTTGTCGGCAGCTGTGGCAACGGTGCCACACATACAAATCATTGCCACGAGGGCTAACAGATGTTTTCTCATATTTTTTTTCTATTTAACACTTTCTACATTCAGATGTTTCACATTGCTCTTGAACGCGCCGGCCTTTTGCAGCGGGAAGAAGAGGGCACGCAGATAGCGCATGCTCGTGGTGGGTTCCCACACATGAGGCAGTGTCTTCACGTTGGGCATCTTGTCATAACGGCTCTTCTCCTTGTCTATGACATAGAGGCGTTGCTCGGCGAGCGTCTCGCGCTTCACGCCGTTCACATAGAGCGTTGTGGTGGCTGGTGTGGTCTCTATGGTCAGCTCCACCTCGCCCTCGGTGGGGAGGGTGTAGTTGAACGTGTCGAGATAATCTTCGCGCTGGTAGCCCAGACGACCTGTCACAGGGTCAGCGAGGAAGAATGTCGACTGTGGGCCGTAGAAGAGCACGGTGCCCTTGCCCTCGGCCTTACAATCCACAGTGAAGGTGATGCGATGTCCGAAGCCCACCTCGTTGACGGGCAAGCCCAAGTTGTGTCCAGCCTTCACCTCATTGAGCGACATGGGTGCCTTGGTGCGTCCCATCTCGTTCACACCTGGTGCCTCGCTCAACAGACCCTTCTTCTGCTCAAACTGGTCGAAGGGCAGGGTGGTGAGCGCCGCTGTCCAGGTCTTGTCGGCGATGACCTGCAGCACGGGGAATATGCGGTCGTGCATGTCGGCTACCGTTATGCCGTTGCCGTAGATGTCGTTCCACAGGGCAAACATGCCGCCCACGATGCAGGGATCGTTCTCCTCAAGCGTCACGTTGCGGAACACGCGCGGTGTCCAGGTGTTATAGAGGTTGTCGAGCGGCAGATAGTCGTGATAATAGTCGGCCATAGGCACGATATAGGTCTGCCAGTCGGTCATGCTGATCATTTTCCATCCCTGACGTTTCATCTCTACGGGGTCTGCCATGTCGTTAGACCACAGGCCCATGGTCACGCCCTTCTGGCGCACGGGTGTCGTGCCGTCGGCGTGAGAGAGCGCACCCCACACCATCGGACTCTTGCCGTAGCTCTCGATGAGGGCGAGGTAACGGTCGGTGTAGGCGCGGAACTTCTCTTTTAGCGCCTGTGTGGCGTTGCTGTATTCGTCGGTGCCGATATGCACATACTTGCCTGCAAACACGGGGTCTTTGCCCGACAGATACTCCTTGAAGAGATTGTCCATGAAGGTGTAGACCTCGGGGTTGAAGATGTCGAAATGGTCCATTCCGTATTTCTCTGAGGCGAGGCTCGGCTTATACTGCGTGAAGGCAAGCACATGGCCCGGTGCGTCGATCTCGGGGATGATGTCGACAAACTGTGCGGCAGTCTCCTTCACGAGTGCACGAAATTCGGCCTTGGTGTAATGTCCGTCCTTGGCAGCAAGGCCGGGGTAGGTGTCACACTCAAGACGGAAGGCGCTGGGGGTCTGCATCCAGTCGTCGTCAAAATACTGCTTAAACCCGTTGTCGTTAAGGTGCAGTTGCAGAGTGTTCATCTTATAGTAGGCCATGATGCGTGCCAGCTTCTTGATGTATGGCATGGGCACAAACTTACGGCCCACATCGAGCATGAAGCCACGGATAGCATATTGCGGCTTGTCGACAGTTGAGCCACATGGCAGCGACGGTTGCTGCTCCGACAGCTGAAGCACGGTCTGCAAGCCCCAGTAGAGCGCCTGTGGTGTGGCTGCTGTGATGTCGCATGTCGCGCCAATGGCCATGCGGTAGCCTTCGGTGCCGAGCGCCTTGTCTTTCTTCAGCCGCAACACGATGTCGCCATCCTTGGCTTTGTTGCCTGTTGCAAGACTCATCTGTCGGCCTGTGAGCAAGGTGTAGTCGTGGCAGAAGGTCTGGGCCATGGATCTGAGCGCCGGCGATGCGACCACGATCTGTCCGCTGGGCTGCATCTGTCCTTCGCCACCGCTCCACTGTGTGAGCTCTGGCACAACAAAAGGTTTCAAGTTAGCAGCCCATCCAAATAATGAGCCGCTAACAAGAAATACAATCAAAACCAATCTTCGTATATCTTTCATTTTTCTTTGGGTCTTAAAAGAATTGTGTATTTTCGTAAACTAATATCAGTATTTCTGCAGCGGGCGTGCAGACCAGTCGTCGGCGACATAGCTGTCAGGGTAGACAGACTGGTTGACCACGTTGCCGTCCCACTCTCGGATGTAGGTGCTGAAGCGGCGCTGACCCTCTTCGAGCACGATGAAGCGGGCACCGGCCTTCATGTGGTTATAGACGGTGTTGCCGCCCGTGTAGCGTCCGAAGCCGAGCAAGATGTTGTGCCACAGCGTGGTGTAGTCGTTGTCGTGGTCATGGCCCACGAAAATGCCCATCACGTCGCCGCCCTCCATCATGGCTGTGAACATGCCAGTGTTGAAGTCGGGGCTGCAGCAGCGCTCGCGGCGTGTGCCTATGAGCGAGTTGTTGGCGTCGGAAGCGGCCTCGTTAAATTCGGGCAGGGCAATATGGAAGAAGGCGAGGGCGGGAAGGGTCTTGCCGCCGTTGGCGTCCTTCATTGCCTGTGCCTGCTGACGATACCAGCTCACCTGATCGAAGGTGAGCCATGCGTAGGTGCCACGGCTCTTGTCGGCAGGGAAGCCTTTGGGATAAGAGTGGGAGTCGAGACAATAAAGGATGGCAGCATCGCTCTTGCCGTTGCGGTCCTTCAGCGTCACCACATAGTCGAGCTCCTTCGACCCTGTGAGGTCGGGCAGGATGTTGTTCTTCACGCCACGCGCAATGTTGTAAAGCTCGCGGTTGGACAGTCCTTGCTCACTGTCGTGGTTGCCAAACTCGTAGACAAACGGTATGTTGTGCTTGCTTATGCGGTTGAGCACAGCAAGCAGGTTCTCCTTGGCGGGAGGCCCCCAGATAATGTCGCCCGTGAGGACAATGAGGTCGGGACGATCCTGCGTGAGGATGTTGTCAATCACCTTCAGAGCAGCTTTAGAGGCATCGCTACCGTTGTAATGAATGTCGGTAAACTGTGCTATCTTAAACTTGCCGTCGGTACCAAACTTGAGGCTCTGTGCCATGGCGGCTGTGGCTGCCAGCAAGACAGCGGCAGCCAATGTGAATAGTCGTTTCATGTTTATTGTTTTCTTATTTCCTTTTTCTTTATTTTTTTTTCTTGCGTTTCAACAATTTCTCTGGCTTAATCCAGCTTCTTCAAGATTTCTTCACACAGCATAAGGCTCTTTATCATCATGCGTGGAATGTGGAACGGGCCCTTGAAGAGGTTACCCTTGGCGGGCTGAGCCACGGTGCCGTCGCGATGGAGGTAGCCATACCATTCGCCCATCTCGGTGTCGGGGAAGTGGGCATAGGTCCACTCGCTGATGCGCTCATGACGATAGAGATATTTGTCGTCGCCCGTTACGAGGAACGCATAGAGAGACGCAATGATGGTCTCGGTCTGCGGCCACCAGAACTTCATGTCCTGCGAATAGTCTTGTGCGGGCAGGTTGCGGCAGTCGCGGAAGTTGATGATGCCGCCATACTGCTTGTCCCATCCCCAGTCCCATGACCAGTCGAAGATGGTGAGGGCTGTGTCGAGGATGTTCTTGTCCCATCCGCGGTTCTTCGCCACGTCCATGAGGAACCAAGAGGTCTCGATGCAGTGGCCGGGGTTGATGGTGCGTCCCATGCAGGTGTCTACAAACTCGCCGTTGGGGCCTACCGACTCGAGCAGCGCCTTAAACTCGGGGTGCATGAACTGTGTGCGCAGCTTTTCTATCGACTCGTCGATCTGACGGTTGATGTTAGGATCGTCGATGACCTCAAGCAGGCGTGAGCCCACGTTGATGAGTATCATCACGATGCTGTGGCCTTGCAGGTCAACAGCCGGCTCATATTTGGGCGTGAGGAAGCCCGGTGTCTCAAGAAAACGCTGTGTGTCCTTGAACAGCTTGAGAGCTTTCTCGGCGTATGTCTTGTCGCCTGTGGCGAGCGCATATTCAGACATGGCTATGGTGGCGAATGTCTCGCTGAACACATAACGGCGCTTGCGCAGCGGCGTGCCGTCTTCGGTCACAGAGAAGAACATGTGGCCGTCGGTGTCGAAGCAGTGGCGCTCAATGAAGTCGAGCGTGCTCTTTGCTGCATCGAGCCATTCCTGCTTGTGCTCCACGTTGTTGTAAGCATAGGCGCAGATGAAGGCGAAACGTCCCTGGAACCACACGCTCTTGGTGGTATCTATCAGCGAACCGTCACGGTTAACACATGTGTAGACGCCGCCATGCTTGCGGTCGAGACCATGTTCCATCCAGAACGGCATGATGTCGTTCAACAAGTCGTTCTTATACTTTTGTGCCCATTCCTGTAGATATTTTTTTGTATCCATAGCTGTTATTTTTTTTATATTTGTCCTATATTTTTAATTTCTCTTGTTCAACGTTTCCTTGAGCCACGTTTTAAGTAGGTGTTCAAAATTAATTTCAATGATTCTATGCTCTATTTTGGTCTGTATTTTGAATACCTACTTATCATTATTTCTTCACGGAAGACTTATATTTGTCTATTCCTTCCTTGAGGTCCTTCCAGTAGTTATATTCCACCACATGGCAGATGTCGAAGACAAAATAGCCGTCGGCGGCGTTTATGCACGCGTCGACGCTGTTCTTCACAGCCTCGTGCTGTCCGCCGTTCTCGAAGCCCGAGGGGTTGCCCACGTCAGGACCTCCGGCAAACTTGACAGCGTTGCAGAGCAGACGCTTCGAGAGCGAGGCGAAACCTTGCATGGTCCACTCACCGCCGCCATAGACGTTGGCAGCGCCGGCGTAGCAGCCAAGGAGCATGAAGTCGAGCTGGTCGGCATAGCCGTATTTCTGATAGTCGGCGTTTGCCCATGACGGATATTCGGCAGCGGGGTTATACTTGCGGCTGGCCCAGTTGACGCCCACCTCATAGTAGGTCGAATACCAAGCGCCGACATAGGTTCCTACCTTTATCTTCGAGTTGACGCCATGAACGGTGCTCACCGCCTTCTTCACAAAATCGTAGATGGTCTTGGCGCGGAAGGCGAGCCACTCTTTATAATATTTTGCCGATGCCGCCTTGCTGGCGTCCATGCCTGCCACGCCCACATCGTCGGGGAACCTGACATTGCTGTTGCCTACATACTCCTTAAACTTGCGCTGTGTCTCTGGCGAGAAGTCGGAACGCAGGTCGTCGTAGCGGCAGCGGTCGAGGAAGATGCCATCGACATCATATTTGCTGAGGTCACGAAGGAGCTTAAGCAGGTAGATCTGCACGTCATCGTTGCAGGGGTTAAGAAACTTCGTGCCGTAGAACTCGGCGTTTGACGGATCTGTAGATGTGAGATCCATCTCGTTCACCAGTCCGCGTTTCAGGCTCACCGTCGTCACCCATGCCTTTTTGTCGGCATCGCGGAACACCGCTCCCTGCTGTCCGAGACCGTAGGGGTAGAGGCATCCGCCGACAAAGGTGTTGAAGGCGGCGTTTACCTTCAGGCCGAGGGCGTGGCCCTCGTCGATGAACGCCTGCAGATAGTCCCATGTGGCTGTGCGCTCAAAATATTTATATTGTCCGTTCTCCCACACGTCGAGCTTCTTTATAGGCTCCGTCACGTTGGTCTGGTAGAGCACATCGCCCATGGACGGGCGCACGTCGACCACGATGTCGGTGAATCCCGCGTCCTTAACCTTCTGCAGATCCTCCTTGATGTTCTCCTGACTGTTGGCGTAACGCGGGAAGTTGGCTGCCGCGTCAATCCATATATAACGAGGCTTCAGCCCTGCCTCGGGATCGGTGGGTGTTGTTGGTGTTGTCGGGGTGTCAGGTTTGCCAGGTTGTTCTGGTGTGGGTGGTGTCTCTGGCAGCGTCGAACCGTTGTCGTCGCCGCCACATGAGGCAAGTGCCAACATGAGAACCGTTGAGATTGCGAAGATAAACTTTTTCATTAATATAACATTATAAATTAAGTGAAAAGTGATTTTATTTAAGCTAAAAGTGGAAATTGATTTAAGTGAAAAATGGTTTTAAGAGGAAATTAAAAAACGAAATCCCTCTCTCCCATAGAAGAGAGAGGGGTTCATTTCAAGAAGCCTTAGCCATTCACTCCCCTCTCCTCCGGGGAGGGGAAAGCCGCGAAGCGGCGAGGGGGAGGGGCTTTTATCTCATAAAGCAAGCACTCATCACCGCTCTCTGAGCGTTTCCGTCGTCACAGGGCTTGATGGTCTCCTTGCCGTTGATGAGCATGCATGAGCTGCCACCGCCGTCGAGGGCGAGCGCCTCGGTGCATCCGATGGCAGACATCTGGTTAGACACCTCGTCGAGCGTCATGCCAGCCACACCCTCTGTGACTTGACGTCCTTCGCACACGAAGAACACGAGGCGGTTGGTGCCCTTGGCATAGCCCACAGCCGTGCGGGGCTGGTTAGAGCCGCCTGCCACGTCGAGCATCTCATACTTCCATGAGTTCACCTGCACACCGTCATGCACGAGCACACCGATGCCGCCGATGCCGTTCTTAACATAGCTGTCTTGGTTCAGCGCCACGTCAGAGGGGTCTGGCGAGTCGGTGTCATAGACATCAGGGTCACACTTGCGCGGCTCGTCATACAGATAGTCGACACCCGTCCACTTGTAGTAGGACCACTGTGCGCGGAAGTTGCCGTCCTTGTCCTGGAAGAAGAAGCCGAGGGTGGGATACCAGTAGTTTGTCCAGTCGAGCGAATAGTAGGTCTGGTTAGGACTCTTCAGCTCACCGTCTTTGTAGACGGCACTCTGCGAGTAGTAGAGACCTTCGTTATAGAAGAACAGTCCGCCGTTGATCACGACCGCTGGCTTCTCGTTGTTGTTGTAAAACTCGGTGGGGGTGTAGACGTGCTCAGCCACGAAATCGCCTTTCGCGTTCTTTGCCACATCTGAAGCCACCTCAAACTTAGCCGTTGTGGCGTCAGCCACAGCGATGTAAGCAATGGCGGCATCGCCGTCGGTGGTTTTGTCTTTCTTGTAGACGTTGAGATATTCGGGCAGGTTCTCAAACTGATCGCTGACGTTCACCCATCCTGCCTCCACGATGTTGGGGTTAGCCTCTGTGGGAGTTGGCTCAGGTTCAGGTTCGGGTTTGGGATCTGGAGCTTCAGGTCCGTTGCCCCACACCCAGTTGCCTAATATATCCTCATGATCCTCTGTGTTGCAAGAGGAGAGGGTCAGCATTGCCGCTGCTGTGAGCAGCATTGCCGCTTTGAAGCTGTACTTTTTCATTTTTTCTTTCTTGAAGAGTTGATTTCTTTCTTGAAGAGTTGACGGGTGGTGAGCAGAGAAGCCAGTAAAGCGGGAGCCTTGTCGGCTTCTCTGCCAGCCACTTGTCGTCTGTTATATGTTAACAACCTTTACTTCTTGATACAATCGGTCTGCAATCCGGCGAACGTGTTGTGAGTGTTCGACACATAGAAGACGTACATGAAGTAGCCGTCCTCAGAAGGTGTGAGAAGCACGTCGGCGAAGCGGCTGCCAGCAGCGGCGCCAGCTGTGCCGTCGGTAACAGCCCATGTGTACTTGAGTGCTGACGAGCCACTGTTGCTGCCTGTCACGGCTGTTGGGTTCGTAGCGTCGTAGATGAAGATCGAGCCGTTCAGACCCCATGACGGCCAGTAGCCCATCTCGAAGAGGGCGATGTAGCGGCTGTTGTTGAAGCCGCGCACGTCGATGGCGCCCGGGTTGTAGCCCCAGTGTGGGTTGCTCACGAGGTTAGTAGGTGTCGCCCAGTCGGCAAAGTAGAACATCTGGCAATCGCCACCGGCATAGTAGTCGCAGACGGCACCCTTCTGTCCTGTCTCGTCAACCGAAGCCACCTTGGCAATGGCGTCGAGGTCGCCCCATTCTTTTTTAACGTTGAACAGCTTGTTTTCGGGCTCGCCGATCTTTCCGTTCTTCACGATCCAGCGTATGGCGTTCTGGCAAGCACTCGGTGTGGCTGTGATGACAGCGTTGCCGTTGAGGTCGCCATAAACGTGCAGACGGGCACCGATGTCGACACCCAGACCGTTGGTGTAGGTGATGATCTTCTCAGGAGCCTTTGTCGGGTCGTTGGTCTTGTAGATCTCCAGCTTCTCGCCATTCTTGGCAAGGTTACAGATGAGCATGTTGCCGCAGTCGTCGCTGGTCACGGCACCTGTGGCCTTGGCAGCACCGAGGGTCACCTCGCCAATCTTTGTGCCGGTGGTCTTCTGGAAATACATAGGAGCCGAGCCGTTGCCGTAGTTGAGCACGACATACTTCTTGCCGACAGCAGCCAGCGTCGGGTGTGTGGTGCCGGGATCGGAGGGCAGACCAAACATTGAGAGGTCGTTGACGAACAGCTCTGTCTCGCTGCCGGGAGCGAAGCCTGCATCGATCTTCGGCGGAATCTGCTTCATGACCTTATATACAGCCTTGTCGGTGCCGTTGTCGGCGGTCACGGTAAACTCGAAGCCGTCGTTGAAGTTGTGCACCTCAGCGGGGTTCGGGCTGATGGTTGCGTGTGCGTCGAGCACCACCTCAGCGGTGCATGCCGACAGATCTCCGATTGTCACGAGCGAGATGGTCTTGTTTGCCTCGTCGATAACGCCTGTCATGTCGCCGTTCACGATGAAGCTCTTGAGCTGACACTTGTTAGAGCGTGTCTGCTCGCCAGAGATCGTTATCTTGCGGCTGTTTCCTGAGGCATCGGTGTAGGTGAACTCGTTCTTCTTTGTGAGGTCGAGTATGCCGAGCACCGGCTCCAGCTTGCAGTTGTTCTCAAGAGTCGCCACCACCTTCATGGCCTTGAGAGCCTCGGCGGTAGAGTTGTCGCTCTCCTCGGGGAAATAGTAAGGTACGGGGATGACATAGTCGGTGATCTCTTCATTGCCGTCGACAATCCACTCCTTGGCCGCCTTTTCGCGATATTCGCCCGAAGTAAAGTAAGCCGTGAGGCTTGTGATGCCTGTGCGTCCTGCGGTGGGATCCACATGCTCCTCGTCGGCGCAGCTGCCCATGAACAGCATTGCCACCAGCGAAGCACAAGCGTATAGATATTTCTTGGTTTTCATAAGTAAAAAATTTTTTAGTTGTTACTTCCACTCAGCAAACTGCTCAATGTCTTTGTTGGTGTTAAGCTCAGCCTGGGGAACGGGCAGACGATACATCTTCTTCGGGAAGTTGAGGTCTTCGCTGTCGACTGTCACATAAGTGTAACGGAATGTGTCGCCGGTCATCTTCTCGATCTTCAGGCCGTGGCGGCGTATGCCTGTGAGCTCGCGCTCAGCTACGTTCCAACGGCGCAGGTCCCAATAGTAGAGTCCTTCAAACGCCAGCTCCACCTTGCGCTCGTGGCGCAGAGCCTCGAAGGCAGCGTCGACGGTGTTAACGTTCTTCAGCTTCGGCAGGTTCACGCCTTTGCGCTGACGCACCTTGTCTATATAAGCCACGGCTGTCTCCACGTCGTTTTTGCGCAGGCAAGCCTCGGCATAGTTGAGATACACCTCAGCCAGACGGAAGGCTACCCATGGCTGTGTGCTCTGCTGGCTGATGGCGAAGTCGTGATTCTCGTCTACCAGCTTGCGCAGATAATAGCCTGTTGTGGTGCGGCCTTCCACGGCAGCGTCCTTCATCCACTGTGCCCAACCGTCCTTTCCGTCGATGAACGGCTCTATGGTGCGTCCGCGCCATGATGCTCCGTTGTAGAGGATGGTAGCGTGGAAGCGGGGCTCCAGCTTGTCGTAGGGCGGGTTCTGCATGGTGCCCTCGGTGGTGTGCCATGTGGTCCAGTCGGCCTTGCCGCCTGTTGCCAACTCATACTCCTCGACCAGGTCCTGTGTTGGTGTGCCGTAGCCGCCATACATCGTCATGCCAGCCAGCGTGTGGTCACCGCCGGGCGCGTAGTAGCCATCGAAGCTGTGGCCGGTCTTTGCCGTGAGGTTATACTGGTACATGTAGATGGCCTCTGTGTTGCCGTCGGCCTTGAAGGCGTCGCTGTAGTCGGGTGTCAGCTCGTAGCCCATACCGAAAATCTTCTCGCAAGCCTCTTTCACCTTGTCCCAGTTCTGGCAGTAGAGCATGGCGCGTGACATGAGGGCGTAGGCAGCGCCACTGGTCAGACGGCCCTTGGCGTCGGTGCTCACGGGCAGGTTCTGTCCTGCAAACTCGAGGTCAGAGAGCACATAGGCCCATCCTGCCTCTTCCGAGTCGAGAGCCTTGTTGGTGTTGATCTTCGACAGGTCCTCATCGTAGATGATGGCCTGATGGTAGCGCTTGAGCAGCTCGAAATAGTACATTCCGCGGAAGAAGCGGAGCTCTGCCTCCAGGCGTGCCTGGTTCTCCTTGGAGAAGGAGCTGGCGTGGAGCTTGGCAATGCTCTCGTTCACACGGCGAATCTCCTCGTAGGTGCTTCCCCACACGCCCATGTAGACATCGGTGTATGATGACGTCAGGATGGAACCGGCATAAGAGATCTGGTTGGGGATGTAGCACTCAGAGTTGTTTAACAAGTTGCCATACTTAAACTCATCAGTTAGGCCTTCGGTAAGACCTGCTGCACACTGGTAGTTGTTGAAGCTACCGAGGTATGGTATGTCTGCATAGAAATAGTTGACAGCAAGCTCAGCTGTAGACACGTCGTTCCAGACCAGCTTCTCGGTCACCTTGTTTGTGGGGTCGATGTCGAGAAAGTCGTTGCACGATGTCAGTCCCATCGCTGCTGCAAACAGACACGAAACGATATATTTTGTTTTCATCTTGATTATCAGCTAAAGTTATCAGAAAGTGATGTTAATACCACCGAGGAAGGTGCGCTGCTGCGGATAGTAGCCGTTGTTCACGCCCGGCGACTCGGGGTCGATGCCGGTGGGCAGGCTGTCGATGGTGAAGAGGTTGGAGCCTTCGACGAAGAGGCGCACGCGCTCGATGTTGATGGCGCGGAGCCACTGCTTGGGCAGGGTGTAGCCCAGCTGTGCGGTCTTCAGACGGATGTAGTTGCCGTTACGCATCCAGAAGGTTGAGGCCAAGCCGTTGTCGCCGCCGTGGGTGACGTTTGACAGGGTTATGCGCGGGTACTTGCCGTTGGGGTTGTCGATGCTGTAAGCGTCTTGCACGAGCCAGAGGGGCGAGTTGGCACCCTCCTTGAAGGTCTGTGTCCAGATGGTGTTGTCGTCGCAATAGTTATAATAGGTACCGAGCATTGAGACGTCAAACTTGAAGCCGCCTGTGAACTGCATGTTCAGGTCGAAGCCGTTCCATGAAGCGTTGAGGTTCAGACCCATCATGATCTCCGGGCGGTTGCTGCGGCCTATGCGTGCGCGGTCTTGCTCGTCGATCTTGCCGTCGCCGTTGATGTCGCGATACTTGATGTCGCCGACGTTGGGACGAGAGCCATACCATGCCGAGTTGTCGATCTCCTCTTCTGAGCGGAACAGACCGTCAGCAATCCACACGTCACAAGCGTCGACGCTTGTGCCCACACGCTTGCGCCACTCCTGCATGTTGGGCTGATCGAGATAACGCAGCCACTTGCTCTTGGCGTAGGTCATGTTGAGGCTTGCGCCATACTGGAAGGGCTTGCCTGCCAGCTGGAACTTGTTGCGGTGTGAGACGGTCCACTCCAAGCCGTAGTTGGCGTAGCGGTCGTGGTTTGCCACCGAGTGGAAATAGCCACCCATAGATGGTGCCTTGTCGCCGGCCATAGAAGCGAGGATGTCGTAGTTGAGGTTATAGAACCAGTCGAACTCCAGACCCAGCTTGCCGTCCCACAGCGTCAGGTCGAAGCCGAGGTTTGAGGTGCGGGTCTTTGACCATGTGAGCTCGGGGTTAGCCACAGAGCTGGTGTAGAGCGAGCTGTAGATGTTGCCGTTGAACACGCGGTTGCCGGCAAACGAGTAGGTGCTCAGGAACGAGTAGGCCGACACGGCGTCGTTACCCAACAAGCCCATTGAGGCACGGAGCTTGAAGTCGCTGAGCCAGCTCTTGGTGCTCTCCATGAACTTCTCGTTAGACACGCGCCATGCAGCAGAGAACGAGGGGAAGAAGCCCCAACGCTTGCTCGACACGTTGCCGCTGAAGTTGTAGCTGCCGTCGTAACGTCCGCTAAACTCGGCGAGGTAAGTGTTGTTGTAGTCATATTTCAGACGGAACACATAACCTGCTGTGCGTGTGTGGCCGCTGTAGCCGCTCTGCGAGTTCTTTGCCAGCGGTGTGCCGTAAGAAAGCTCTGGCAGACCGGCGAAAGGAATCTTCTCGGCATAGGCAGCCATTGAGCTCGACTTGAAGTCGCGGCCCTCGACGAGCATCATGGCATCGATGTTGTGCTTGCCGAACATGCGGGCGTAAGCCACGCTGAACTGTCCTACCATCTGCTCGGTGGTGTACTGTCCCTCGGCGAGCTGGTTCTGCTGCACTGCCTCGGGGTCGTTATAGATGATGAGCTGTCCTGCCGAGTTGGGAGCGTAGGTCTGATAGGACGTAGAGAGGTTCTTGTTGCGTGACGACAGATAGTCGTAGGCACCTGTGGCCTTGAAGCTCAAGCCCTTGAGCCAGGGAGCGTCGTAGCTTATAGAGAAGTTGCTGTTGATCTCTGTTGCGCGGGTCTTCTTGTAGCCGCTCTCGTAGATGGCAGCCAAGGGGCTGTACACGATCGAGTTGTTGTTGGGGATGGCGCCTGTGTAGAGGCCGTTCCATTTCTCGGGCAGGTAGGGGCGCATCATAACGGCCTGATGGCCGATAGAGAGCCAGCCTGTCTCGCCGCCAGCGTCTACACCGTCAGAGCCGCCCGAGTTGTAACGGGGCTGGTTCTTGCGCGTTATGGTGCCCACGAGGCCGAGGTCCATCTTCCATCCGCGTCCGAGGTCGGCGTTCAGGTTTGAACGCAGGTTGTAGCGACGGTAGTCGAAGTTGTCGATGTTACCCTTCTGGTTCATGTAACCGCCACCCACATAATAGCTCAGAGCCTTTGTGCCGCCCTGAACCGACAGGTTGTGCTTCATGAGATGGCCGGTGCCGAACACCTTGTCAATGTAGTTGACGTTGTCCCAACCGTCGGTGGGGTTGTCGTTGAGCATGGCCTCCACGTTTTTCTTGGTGAAGTGGGGCACATAGTCTTCACGGCTGGTGATGGTGCCGTTGGCCAGCTGGTCCATCATCTCGGCCATGTTATAATAATGAGCAAACTCGGGGCCGTTCATGAACTCGGGGAAGTTGGCGTTCACCGACAGACCATACTGTCCGTCATAGCTCACCTTTGCCTTGCCCTCGGCACCCTTCTTCGTTGTAACGATGATCACACCGCCAGCGGCGTTCAGACCATACACGGCAGCGGCGGCACCGTCTTTCAGCACCGACACGCTCTCGATGTCGTTGGGGTCGATGTCGTTGATAGAACGGGGCATGCCGTCAACGATGTAGAGGGCCTCCATGCGCGATCCGCGGATGCGGAGCGATGCCTGGTCGTTGCCCGGCTCACCAGAGGTCTGCACCGACGAGATGCCGGGGAGCTTACCGCCGAGCAAGCTCGACACGTTGGTTGACGGACCCTTGAGCAGCTCGTCGCCCTTCATGGCAGCCACGGCTCCTGTGAGCGACTCCTTGCGTGCTGTGCCGTAGCCCACCACGATCACGTCGGCCAGGTTGGTGTTGTCGTCCTGCAACGTTACGTCTATGACGCTCTTGCCGCCAATCTTGACATTGGCGGGCTTCATGCCTACATAAGAGAACGAGAGATAGTCGGCCTTCTGTTTGGGGCCCACGTTTACGGAATAGCGACCGTCAATGTCGGTCACGGTAGCGGTCTTTGAGTTGCCGTTCATCACAACGGTAACACCCACAAGGGGTTCTCCAGATGAGTCGTGAACGGTTCCTTTCAAGACTGTCTGTGCTTGTGCGCCTGATGCACACAGCGACATCATCAGCATTGCTGACCAGAACGTCCGTTTAACAAAACTGTAACGTCTGTTTTCTTGTTGGTTCATCATATTGTTTGGTCTTATAATTTAGGAGAATAACTGTCGGCGTTTTTAAGTCAATGAGTTATTTTTGTGCAAAAATACAATTTAGTTAAACATAAAGCAAATAAAAACAAAATTATTTTTATTTAATATAATAATTAATTAATTTTAATTCTGTTTTTGTTCCTTTTCACTCCTTTTCTCTCCTTTTCTCTTTTTCTCTCATATTTATATACACACGCACGCGCACGCGACAACTACATCCGTCGTTCTCTTTAATTTTCACCCACTTAGCCATGATGTCCCCTCGTAAATATTACCTTTCTGCTGTCTTTTTGTGACATTTTATGACGAACCGATGAAGAAAAGAATAAAATTAAAAATGATTATTTATGATATTAGTAATAATTAACGTGTTTAATTTGCTTTCAATGAAGAATAATCCATATCTTTGCAGCACAAAAGTAACAATAAAGAAATAAAGAAGCAACCATAAAGAAAAAACAACATAACTAGAACCTGCTAAAATAGAAGTTATGAATCAATCAATACTGAAAGAGAACAAGCTCACGGAGACAAACGTGGCTTTGTTAAACCTCTTCTTCGAGAAGGGTGACCAGACGGTGGCTGAGCTTGCCGCTGGTCTGAATGTCAGCATTCCTTACGCCACGAAGTCGCTTAACGAGCTGGTTTCAGCCAAGATGGTGCACGAAACAGGCAAACGCGACAACCACTCGCGCAGAGCACCGCGTGTCTACGACCTCATACCCGAGGCAGGCTATTTTCTCGGAATCGACACCGGACACGACCGTCTGAACCTCGCGCTTACCGACTTCTGCGGCAACATCGTGAGCAGCAACTACAAGATACCATACGACTACGTCAACGACCTCGAGTGTTTCGAAACCCTCATCGCCATCATAGACCAGTTTATCGAGCAGTCGGGCATTGAGCGCAGCAACATCATAAAGGCGTGCATGACCGTGGGCGGACGCGTCAACCCATACGAGGGCAAGGCCCACAACTATTTCACCTGCCTCGACAAGACGCTGGCAGAAGCGCTCACCGACGCCCTGCACATTGACACCTGCATCGACAACGACACGCGCTGCATGACCTTCGGCGAGTGGTACAAAGGCAGCTGCAAGGGACAACGCAACGTGGTGTTCGTGAACGTGAGCTGGGGTCTCGGCATAGGCATCATTATCGACGGCAAGATGTGTCTCGGCAAGAGTGGCTACTCGGGCGAGATGGGACACGTCCACATCTACAACAACGGCATAATATGCCATTGCGGAAAGACAGGATGCATGGAGACAGAGGCGTCGGGCTCGGCGCTGCAACGCCACATGAAGCAGAAGCTTGCCGACGGTGCCGTGTCTATCCTGACGCACCGTCCGAACCCAGAGCAGGAGCTGAGCCTGCAAGACATTCTCGACGCCATAAAGCGTGAGGACGTGCTGAGCATAGAGAGCCTGCAGCAGATGGCCACGGAGCTGGGCAACAACCTCGCCGGCATTATAAACATCTTCAACCCCGAGATGCTGGTCATCGGCGGTGACCTCTCTGTGACGGGCGACAACCTGACGCAGCCCATACGCATGGGCATTCACCGCTTCTCGCTCAACATGGTGAGCGAAGACTCTATCGTCACCACATCGACCCTCACCGACAAGGCGGGCGTGATCGGTGCATGTCTCCTCGCAAGACATCGGGCCATAGAGAAAAAAGAGAACGTTTTCGTTAAGCCAGATGAGCAGAGCCAAGCTTGCTTGAGCTCTGCCATGGCGAGAAAAGGTGCATGAAATGAACCTAAACCATATTATATAGAAACATGACAGACAGAAGACACTTTTTGAAAAGTCTGGCAGCAGGATGCGCAGCTTCGTTGGCTGTGCCGTCAATCTTGCAGGCTAAAGACAACGACAAAATTAAACCCATCATCACACCCGAAGGAGCAGGGGGCGAGAGCCGACTGATTGTGCCCAAGAACAACGGACTGAAGATCACGGGCACATTCCTTGACGAGATCTCTCACGACATTCCGCACCAGAACTGGGGTGAGAAAGAGTGGGACCTCGACTTCCAGTATATGAAGGCCATCGGCATAGACACGGTCATCGTCATACGCTCCGGCTACCGCAAGTTTATAACCTACCCCTCACCATATCTGCTGAAGGAGGGCTGCTACATGCCGTCGGTCGACCTCATCGACATGTATCTGCGCCTGGCCGACAAGTATGGCATGAAGTTCTATTTCGGACTCTACGACTCGGGCCACTACTGGGACACGGGCGACATGTCACACGAGATCGAGGACAACCGTTACGTCATCGACGAGGTGTGGAAGATGTATGGCCACCACAAGAGCTTCAAGGGATGGTACATAAGCACCGAGATCAGCCGTGCCACAAAGGGAGCGGTGAAGACGTTCCACACCATAGGCAAGCAGTGTAAAGACATCTCTGGCGGTCTGCCCGTCTTCATCTCGCCATGGATCGACGGCAAGAAGGCGGTCATGGGCACAGGCAAGATGACCAACGAGCAGGCGGTGAGCGTGGAGCAGCACGAGCGTGAGTGGAACGAGATCTTCGACGGCATTCACGACGTGGTCGACGCATGCGCCTTCCAGGACGGACATATCGACTATGATGAGCTCGATGCTTTCTTCTCTGTGAACAAGAAGCTTGCCGACCGCTACGGCATGCAGTGCTGGACCAACGCCGAGACCTTCGACCGCGACATGCCTATCAACTTCCTCCCCATCAAGTTTGACAAGCTCCGCCTCAAGCTGGAGGCAGCCAAGCGTTGCGGCTACGACAAAGCCATAACCTTCGAGTTCTCCCACTTCATGAGTCCACAGTCGGCCTACTTGCAGGCAGGACACCTTTATGATAGATACAAGGAATATTTCAACATCTAAAGGTAAAAAGGTAAAAAAGAAAAAAAATAACTCAAAATGCAACAAACCGTTCGCCTTGGCTATGTCTTCTTCTTAGCCTTGGTTGCAGCCCTCGGAGGCTTGCTCTTTGGCTACGACACAGCCGTAATATCAGGTACCATCGACCAGGTGGGCCGACAGTTTAACCTCGACGTCATGAACCAGGGATGGTATGTGGGCTGCGCCCTCATAGGATCCATCGCCGGTGTGAGCGTGGCAGGCATCATGAGTGACCGTCTCGGACGCAAGCCCACGATGTTCATCTCAGCTGTGCTCTTCACCGTCTCGGCAGCAGGATGCGCCATCTCCACAACGTTCACCATGCTGGTGGTGTACCGCATAATTGGTGGTGTTGGCATAGGCATCATCTCTATCGTGGCACCCGTCTACATCTCTGAGATAGCCATAACACGCTACCGCGGACAGATGGTGTCGCTCTATCAGCTCGCCGTGACCGTGGGTTTCCTCGCTGCCTATTTTGTCAACTATCTCCTGCTCAACCACTCGCTGACCACACAGCCCGGCGAGGGATGGATAAGCCTCATCTTCGTGAACGAGGTGTGGAGAGGCATGCTCGGCATGGAGACCCTGCCGGCCCTCTTCTTCCTCCTCATCATCATGGTCATTCCCGAGAGCCCCCGTTGGCTCATCGTCAAGAACCGCGTGGAGCGTGCAAGGGGCATCTACGGCAAGATGTATCTCACACCCGAGGGCGTGAACCGACAGGTCGACGACACACGCTCCATGATCTCGGCAGAGGTGAAGAGCGAGTGGGGCGCCCTGCTGCAGCCCGGCATCTTGAAGGCTGTCGTCATTGGCGTGTGCATAGCTATCCTCGGACAGTTTATGGGCGTCAACGCCGTGCTCTATTATGGTCCTTCCATCTTCAAGGATGCCGGCATCGGTGACCCGCTGTTGTGTCAGGTGCTCGTGGGTGTGGTCAACACCGTGACCACGGTCATTGCCATGCTCATCATCGACCGCGTGGGACGAAAGAAACTTATCTATTATGGCGTGTCGGGCATGATTGCCTGCCTCGTGCTCATAGCTGTCTATTTCGCCTTCCAGCAGCAGTTGGGCCTCTCGGTCTATTTCATGCTCACCTTCTTCCTGCTCTATGTGTTCTGCTGCGCCATCAGCATCAGTGCCGTGGTGTTCGTGCTCCTCTCGGAGATGTATCCCAACAACGTGCGCGGTCTGGCAATGAGCATCGCAGGTCTGGCTCTCTGGATCGGCACCTACCTCATTGGTCAGCTCACACCCTGGATGCTCGCCACGCTCACACCTGCCGGCACCTTTGTGCTTTTCGCTGTGATGTGTGTGCCTTACATGCTCATCATGTGGCGTCTGGTGCCCGAGACCGCTGGCATGTCGCTTGAGGACATCGAGCGCTATTGGAAACGTGACGGAAAAAAGGGAGCTTAAATCTTTAAGAAAGAAAGTTAGCTCGCTATGCTCGCGAAGTTAATATAATGAATTGAGCTTTCGCATTTAATAAATGGAAATTATCTCAAGCGAGCGTCGCCGAAGGCGGCGAAT
>OKRS01000325.1_pt1 | contig 37121 bp, 57 predicted proteins | sample 1601191 | NCBI WGS metagenome assembly OKRS01 (sample SAMEA3541509, study PRJEB24748) | human gut metagenome | biome: human gut; feature: human-associated habitat; material: faeces | place: China | collected 2012
TGCCATATGATTAGTTCTTAGTATATTTTTGCTTGTATATACTATTTACTGCTGTGCATATGGAAATTGCATCACAAGTCTTTCCTGCAGAACACGGGTTAAGGTGTCGATATTGGCACTCAGCTTTTCAATTCTGCCTTCCATACGGACCAGAAGATACGAGCTGACGAGCATGGGGAATGCGTAATGTATCAAGAAGCAGTACACATATAAACAGGCGATACCCAGTCATAATGCGCTTTATGACTGGGTATCTTTTTTTTATTTTGCATATTGAAATGTAATCGGAACACCATTTTTGAAAATAATTTTGATAATCCGGTTCTGCTCTCCTATGATGATTCTGCTGATGATTTCAGTGAGAAAATCATGGATAGGCTTCCTGCCGATAGCTTTGGACAGCTTGTAATAATCAAAATCGCTATTGGTATTCTGCAGCTTTTTTATCATTATGAGCTTTGAGAGTTGGGCAAGATAGGCTTCATCGGCGCCGATGTCATTGCCTGAGAGAGATTTTATCTGCTTTTCGAGCTTGGCGATGGTGCCTTCAATAGCTGCCTTCTGCTCGAAGTATTCGGCTTCTGACATATCACCATCATCAAACAGGTAGGCTCTTTTCAGGCGGCTGAGGGCGCGTTCCTGCTTCTCCTTTTCCTTTTGGCTCTGCTCAACCAGCAGGGCGTTGGGATTATACTGGTTAGCCTGGTCAACGCCGTAGATGTGTTTGACGTGAGCACGTACAATCATATAAATCCTTTGCGCTTCTTCGATGCCGGTCGCGCCGGGAATAAGATTGTCATTGAGCAGGTAGCTTACCAGCTGCTCAGCGCTGGCGAATTTAATGGCATTGGCGCAGGCTTCAATCATTCTGGCGATGAGCTTAAGTATCTGTGGCAGCAGTACGCGGTCGGAGGCGTATCCGGCATGTTCTCCGGTACAAACAGCCGGCGCTTTCCAACGGCCTGTACAGTAATAATAAGAGCTGTGGGTGTGGTCGTGGATGCGGGTACGGTCCTTAGAGTTCATCGTGTAGCCGCATTCAGCGCACTGCAGCAGGCCGCCAAAGATGTATTTATCCTGAGCGCTTACAAGGCTGCCGATGGGGGCCAGCCAGTTTCTGTTTTTGGAAAGCATTTCGTTACACCTGCGCCAGGTCTCTTCCGGTACAATGGCTTCATGCTGGCCGGTAACAACTACCCAGTCATTTTCGGAGCGGTAAAAATCTTCGCGCCTGCCGGCATTAGGATTTTGGCGGTTATAGACATATTCACCCTTATAGAAATGGTTCTTCAGGATGCATCTTACCGTTGTATCGCTCCATAGAGTACCTTTGCGGCTTCTGTAACCGGCGGTGTTGAGAGCTGCAGCTACTTTCTTCAGAGCTTTTTCGCGCAAATAAAGTTCAAAGATGGCCCGGACGATGGGAGCTTCAATTGGATCAGGAACCGGCCAGCTTTTACATTTCTTGCCGTTGGCATCTGTTGTGACTGGTCCAGGCATATAGCCAAACGGCACCCTGCCGCCGTTCCATTTGTTTTCGTTCGCGCGGCCGAGCATGACTGCAGTTACGCGTTCTGCAATGGTTTTGCGCTCTAATTCGGCAAAAATAAGTAAAATCTTAAGCATTGCTTCGCCGCCGGGAGATTGGGTATCAAAGCATTCGTTCTTGCTGGCGAAGGCAACACCATAACATTTGAGCTCGTCGTACAGCTCTAAGAAGTCCAACAGGTTGCGGCTGATACGGTCGAGCTTCCAGACGTAAAGATGGCTGAACTCTCTGGCGCGGATGCGTTCCATCATAGAGCGGAAGGCAGGGCGGTTGAGGTTCTTGCCGGAAAAGCCGGCATCACAAAATACTTCAATGTTCTTGATGCCGTTAAGGTCTGCGAGCTTGCGCAGGTCGCTTTCCTGCAGCGGCAGGCTGTCTTTATCTGCCTGCATGTCGGTGGAAACGCGGATATACAGAGCAGCTTTTGGGTTTTGGGGTATAGTAATAGCGTGTTTAGCCATAATACACGGCTCCTTTCAATAGCTAAGATTGTAAGAGCCGCGTATAATATGTTATAATATTATATCAGCTCTTGTTGGTTCTAGGGTTGATGATTGAGCGTGCTGGTAACACGTTCTTGCAGGTCCCTCGGTGCTGGTAACACCGGGGGATTTTTTTCTTATAAAAGTATTGATATTGGCAAAAAATACGTAAATTACTTACTTTTTTACTTTACATTACGTAAATTACGTATTATAATATAGGTGTAGAGAATTTATAAATGGAATTGAGGTGATGAAGTGAAACGGCGAGATTTAGTAAAACTGCTGTTAAAAGCGGGCTACAAGCTAGAGCGTGATGATGGCGATCACACAATCTATAAAAAACCAGGCAGCCGCTCCGTTCAGGTTCCCAGGCACCGGGAATTGAACGAGCTGACAGCGAAAGCAATCCTCAAAGCTGCGGGAGTAAAATAGAGATTACTTTTTACTCCGCCCGCTTTGCGGGCTACTTACTATAATCGCAATCATAAATTCAATAGCATTTAATAATAAAAGGAGGAAGTGGCTAACATGAAAAGGAGGCAAACACTACAAGAATACGTTTATCCTGCTGTGTTCCATGCAAACGAGGATGGTACGTATACTATTATTTTCCCTGATTTACCTGGTTGCATCAGCGAGGGCAAATCTTTGGGTAACGCCATGAAGATGGCCGAAGCTGCGCTCACGCAGTGGATTGAATATTTAAAGGATAGCAAGGAAGAAATTCCCGCACCTAGCAATTTGCAAAGCATCGAATTAGATGATAACGAATTTGTAAACTTTATTCAGGCAGATATTAAGGACAATAGGGCGGTAAAACGCACCATCAGCCTTCCGCGCTGGATGGATGAACAGGCCGCTGAAGAAGGTCTGAGCTTATCCAAAATATTACAAGAAGCATTGTCTAAACGCTTTGTCGCAGTAAACTAATATATTTATCGTTGCGCCCCCGATATGGGGGCGTTTTTTCTTCCGCCTGCAGGTTTGTCTGAATTTGTAATATGCAAAAAATGTATATTACTTTTTCATTTGCCGGCAATTTGCTGGCGGTCTTTTAAAACTGACTATATTGTTACAAGACAAAACACATGATATAATATAGCCAGAAGGTAAGATGAATCATTTCTGTTTTGGTGGTTGCGGCGGTGGAGGCGGTGCAGGGCGGGAATAGCCCTGCCCTCTGGTTTCGCCTTGAGGTGCAGGCTTTTGGCTTGGCATGGTATACTATCAATCCTTTCTGAAAGTGAGGTTTAATTTATGAGTATAGATTTATTTGAGCATATCGCACAGGTGGCACCCGGCTTTATAGGTGTAGCTGCTGCCAAATTTATGGACTACGATACGCGTACTGATTCGGTGACCAGCTGCCTGAGCAAATACTTTCTTTTTGCCGGTGCATCATGGCTTTGCACGATGGCGCTGGCTGAGCTGTTAGGCTATGCAGGTATAATCCTTGCCGGCAAAGCGTTTACGGCTGTCAGTATGCTGATTGCGTTGGTGCTAGGATTACTGTGGCATGTTGTTGTTTTGCCTGAAGCTGTAAAACTGCATAACATGCTGAACAGACGTATAGGGAAAAACGAAGGCTTTATGAAAAACACCATTATTGAGCAGATGCTTGATGATGGCAAGGCACATTATCTTATTGCCTATAAAGGAGATAAGATAATTGCTTCAGGGTGGATTACTACATCTTTGGCTTACGAAAAGTCTTTCTTGCTCAGCCCCTCGCCTGAATGGGAGGAATGGTTTTTGGAACATAACACTCCGTACAGATATCTTATATATCGGGGTGAAGATTGTTACTACAAAGAGTATACTCTTACTGATGAAATGCTTGGCAATAGCGAAAAATGATTTTAAGGCGCTCTCTTAGGAGGGCGCTTTTAGTTATTTTGTGCAGCCATTTCCTGTGATTGTCTGTACTGTTCAGCCAGCATTGTTCTGGTGAACGGTGCTGTAGGCTCTATTTCAAGCACAAGCTTTTCAAGGTCATCGATGGTGCAGTAAAAGAATTCTTTTCTGGTATTGATTTTATTAACGCGTTGCTCGTTGAGGCGCTGATGGAGAGCGCTTTCAAGAGCTACAGCGTCTTCAGAGAAAATAAAGCTATGAACGTCAAACTTAAACGGAACGCTGGCATCGCCCAATTCATTGACACGGTCTTGCGGATCAATTCGTCTGGTCATGCCGATTTTAAACATCTTGTCACCAAAGGAACCAAGATTACTAATGATATAAACATATCCGGCTTTACCATTCTGCAGATTGGTAATTTCTTCTTTTTTAGCTTCTACAGCACTCAGTTGTTGTTCCAATTCTGCAATACGCTTCTTGAATAACTCTATTTGTTCATCATCTTGAGAAGCATTTAGCTGCTCTTGAATATTGTTGATTTCAGTTTTGTACTTGCTTTCTTCCTTGACAACTTGAGCACGTTGTTCTTCTAACGCTTTTCTTTCAGCTGCTTCTTGGCGCATTTGCTCCTTAAGTGCGGCTTGCTCTTCTCTTGCTTTTTCTCTCTTTACATAATACATGTATTCTATTTCTACAGCTCTCATGAAGTGACCACGGATTTCAGTGATAAAAGCTAAAATGGTAGGAGCAATAGTTTTGTTGCCTTCGGTAGCAATAGATACGTATTTGTTTAACATTTTCTCGACATCAGATTTGGCTTCTTCTAAATTGCCGAACTTAAGATTGTACATTATATTTTGCAATTCAGCATTTAATGCCAGAACCATCAGCTTATATATAGCTGCATATGTTTTCAAGGTATATCTGGCAACATAGTTATCGGTAATTTCTTTTATGAGCTTTTCGTTTTGACGGTATTCTTTTCTCAGGTCAGGATATTCCAGCGCATGGAAGTCTAATGAAACACTAGGGAGCACCTGCTCTAAATCAGAAACTAAATTTTCCATTACTTTTATGTTTTCTTTAGGCAAAGCATCTCTAAAATTAGAGTCAATAGCAGCAAGGGCATTTTTGCAAAGCAGGTTAACTTCTTTGACTTTCTTTTTGCTTCTTTCAATTTTTGCTTCTAGCGCATTAGCTTGCTCGGTTAAATCCGGAATGCTATTTCTAACTTGCTCTCTTTCTTGTATTTGCTGCTGCAACGTATACAGTGAGTCATTAGCTTCATTCATCATTGCAGTTGACTGGTTATTCGCTTGATCGACAATTGTTTGTGCTTGAAGCTTTGCTTGCTCCACAATACTTTCAGCACTTTGATTAGCTTTAACGTAGGTATCTAATTTGGTCTGTGCCTCATCAGCCAATTGCTTATACTCATTAGATTTTTTGTTCATTTTGTAGAAGCCAAAAGCAACTACAGCCAAGATTAAAAGTTCCATTACATTCTCTCCTTAAAAAATTATATTTGCCTGGAAGAATCCAGATAACAACAAAAAATTCTATACATTGCTTGCCGTCAGCATCCAGCTGACGGTATTTTCTATTTTACCCAAAACTGACAGGCAACAGCTTTTCCTATTATGCGGATGCTGTCAAAATCGGTTTCATGGATAATGATAGGCTTAAACATGGGATTTTCAGCTCTTAATTCTATATATTCATCGTAGCGGTAGAAGCGCTTTAATGTAACGGTATTATCCATCCAGACAGCAGCGATTTCACCATTTTCAACTTCTGCCTGCTCGCGGATGAATACATAGTCACCGTCAAAAATACGAGCGTTAATCATGCTGTCGCCTTGACACTTCAGGACGTAATTAGCATGCACGTTCAAATCTGTTTCCAGATATTCGCCTTCCTCCTGCACTGCGTCGATGGGAGAACCGCAGGCGATGTTGCCTAGCACTTTATATTTACGGTACTTTGCCGGCTGCAATACTGTGGGGAATGGGTGAGCAGAGGGAACTTCTTCCCAACCCATAAGGTAACCAGGCTTTACTCCTAAAGCTTTAGCAAAAGCAACAATTTTTGATTGAGTTATATCGTTTTCACCAGATTCTATCTTTGCTATTGTAGAACGTGATTTATAACCTAATCTTTTTGCTAGCTCTTCTTGAGACATATTTAATTGCTCTCGTCTTGTTCTTATTCTATCGTATAATGTCATGTACAACACGCTCCTGTTTTTAATCTAAGATTATAGTAACATAATTGTTCCATATAATCAACAAAAAAAGTTACGCAACAAACAAAAATGTTGACAAAAAAGAACGGAGCGGTTATAATGAAGCTGTGATTAGAAATCAACAAAAGGAGGTGGAAATAATGACGGATAGTATTGCATTTGAATTAGCTGTCACTAAAGCGAGAATATCAAAAGGAGCTATAGCAGATGCTCTTGGAATATCTCGCATGAGTTTAACACGGAAAATCAACAATGTTACTGAATTTAAAGCCAGCGAGATTTCGCTGCTGAAAACTATTCTGCACCTGGATGACCAAGAGCGCGACAAAATTTTTTTTGCAAATTATGTTGATTAAAAATCACCATAACCGCCAGCGTGGTGCTGGCGGTAGGGAGGTAACAAAATGAAACTTACACTTACCCTTGATGAAGTTTCGGCCTGCGCTATGGCTTTGTTATCCAAAGCGCAGGAAGCCGAAGAGGAAGCGCTGGGGTGCGAAAAGCTGCGCTGTGCTTCTGCCGCTGAGTTTTGGCAAAAGAGAGCTGAACTTTACAGAAAGACTTTCGAGGCAGTAAAGGCTCAGCGCGCCAGCTGGTGGGAGGAAACGCGAAGGCAATAATGAGCATACAGCTTACGCCGGACACACCGGCAACACGCCGCGCTTTCAACCGTCTGGCGCGGGAAAAGATGAAATTACGCCTGCTGGCAGACATCCGCATGGACCTCATGGTCTGCGAACTTGAAGGCTGGGACAAGCTGGAATATCTAGATGAGCTGCTGGCGCTGGTGCAGGAGCTGAGGAAGGGAGGGTGAGAGTATGGACGAAGAAAGACTGCCGTTGGAGCTGTGGCGTAAAATCTATAATCAGCGTGAGCGCAGAGCTAATAAACAGCTTATCTGTTACAAGCTCTGCGCTGTACTGCAGATGACTAACCGCTTCTATGACTTGGAGTCGCTGGAATACGTAGAAGAAACCGAATACGAATCGCATGTTATTGCGAGGTTCTCCCATGGCTGCGCTATTGTAGTAACTTCGGCAGATAACAGCTGGGGCATGATTCTTGATATCATAAGACAGCTGCCGGGAGCGTGAGTAAAGGAGATGAGATTATGCGTGAAAATCCTATCATGAAATATTTGGCTGAAACCTACGGCATTACGCCGGACCAGCTGGAAGAAGAACTTAAAAACGCTAAAATCGACATCGGTATTTTCGTGGAACCTTGGGAAGGAGGGCAGCAAAGATGAAGAAAGTATTGTTCATTCTGCTGGCAGTCTGCTGCATTTGGGCGGCGTATGATTATAGCCGCCCGGTTGACCGCTATGTGGTCAAGACCGTTGCCGGAGAGGGCGATACGCTCTGGCATTTGGTAGGCGGTGTCATGGATAGTGAAGGCGACCATCGCGACGTCCGGGAAGTTATCTTCTGGACAAAGAAGATTAGCAACCTGAAGGGCGACCTGCAGGTGGGGGATGTAGTCCTCATTCCAATCGAGGTGCGTAAATGAGCACTGCTGGCATGGACAAAAGAAAAAGAGCATTGGCAGCCGCAAACTGTCAATGCTCTAAGCAAAACGATCATAGTTATTATAACAAAAGCAAGGAGTAAATACAATGAAAATTGATTTCAAATTGGAAAGAAGAATCGGTGCTCTCAGCGAGAATCCTTCCGGTTACACCAAGGAGCTGAACGTGGTTATCTGGGATGAGAAATACACAAAATATGACCTGCGCACCTGGAACCCTAACGGCAAGCCTGGCAAGGGCATTACGCTGACCAAAGAGGAGCTGAAGAAGCTGTATAAGCTCATCGGCGAGGAAATCCGCCAAATGGGAGGATGCAATGAGTAGTATAACCCGTAAAAATAAGCGTCGTGTAGCATTTAAATGTGCAAAGCAAGGCATTGCCCCGGCGCAGGCGATTGCGGTATCGGCAGCGCGCGAAATCAAAGCGACCAAGGAAGCAACGGCTGAGACCATGGAGGTCTTGCTGCAGGCCATAGCGCTCGTGGCGGCGCATGATTACGGCAAGCTCAATGCTAAGGATACCCGCCTGGATGTGTTGGCCAAACAATTATACCAACGCAGCATTCAGGTCAAGAAGCGCCAGCTGAATGAAGAGGAAAACAAAACCTGCCAGCGCTTTGCCGGTGCAGTTATGGAAATTTGGGAGAAAGAGGAAGGGAAAGGTTATGCAAAAGATTGATTATTATGCTGTAGCACGTAGCATGTATGGCTTGCTGCGCAATAAACACATCAGCTACAGAGGACATCTGCTCGTAGAAGCTCGCAGAAAAGCGCGCCATCAGGTATCTAATTTTGTTCTGCATCGCAAAGCACGTAAATTGAAAGACATGGAGGGTTAAAAATGACATTAACTGAAGGACAGAAACAGGCAATTAAAAAGCTGGATAAAGAAATGGAAGCAGCCAAGGATCCATGCTCTAAGTATATTGCTGAGCAGCTGCTGCAGCTGGCAACTTCCTGCCCGGAGGTTTCAGAAAAAATCCTCGAGCAAAAGAAAACCTTGGCCGGTGCGCTGGATGCCATCAAGGCAGAGGCCAAGAAGTACGCTGTTGGCGGCTGTGGCTGCGTGGATGAGGCGCAGGCGGTTGAGATTGCCTGCAAATATTACAACATCAAGGCCACAGAGCCTACAGCAGAGCCAGCGGCCGCGCACCAAGCGCTTGGCAAAAATCCTGAAACGTCGATGAATAATGGCGCTGGCGCTGCTGCCGTAAGTGTTAATCTTGATGATTTTTTCTAAAGAGGTGTCTTGAATGAATCGCAAAGAGATAGAGCAGGAGGTTTCTTATTGCTATCCGACCAGAGGTGAAAAGCTGTCGGAGAACAAAGATTTTTTGCACTTCATGCGTTACTTTCCCGCTGGCATTGGCGATAATGTGAAACGCTATTTTAATCAGGTAGCTACGGAAACCGGAAATTTTTTCATGGTGCCTGACCGTGAAGATAAGCAGAAAGCTGTCTGCAGCAGATGCGGCAAGAATATTGTCCTTGCTGCAGATCTGGCACACAAAGATAAAGCAACCTGTCCCAAATGCAGAGCAAAGGGTGAGGTTGTACATGGCTGGCGCAAGCCGGAGATTGAAGAGAAGCATTATTTTACATATTTCGAACGTGCTTTGTATGACAAGGAAGCAATCATTGCTCGCAGCTTTGCTGTTTATCGTTATATATGCGCTGATACTGGAGAAATTGTTGACGATTATGTACCGCGGGAGTATTACCTGATGCGTAGGCATGAGGTTTCACATTGGAGCCGCTCAGAAGATGCGTTTGGCTATGAATGGTGGGATAAAAGAAGAAGCCTGTATAGTAGGAACTATATCATGGAGCTTAGCGGTTATATAGTGTGGAATGGGTTGGACAGACTAATACCGCTTTTGACGGATAGCTGGTTGAAATACAGCCAGTTGGATGCATACCTCAGACTTACTACACATTTCGGAGGGGGCGCATTTAAATATATAGAGTTTTACCAAAAGCATCCGCAGCTGGAATATGTGATGAAAATGGGCTTGGGGAATATTGTTGCTGAAGGATTAGGCACTCGCAGTAGTTTCCGGAACCTTTTTAATTGGCGTGGTAAAACCCCGAAGGAGCTGCTGCGGGTACCGATAGGGAAAAATGACGTATTGGCATTATCTGCTTTGGCAACAGATATAGATACGCTGAATTTGGCGCTGTATCTAAAGAAAAATTCGCACTTTAGTCTTGAGGACCTTGCACAAAAGCGTAAGGAGCTGGAACAGCTGAGTCACTTCGACACATGCGAAATGTTTGACACATTGAAGGGCTATGGCGTTTGCTCAGAAGAGACTTTAAAGTATATACTTCGGCAGCAGCAGAAAAAGAAAAGATACTACAGCATCCGAGGAGTTCTTATTGACTGGATTGATTACCTGAAAGACTGCGGCAAGCTTGGCTTAAGCCTGGAAGATACAGCGGTGCTGAAGCCGCATGATCTGCAGCAGGCACACCAGAACGTGATTACACAGCTTAAGATTAAAGCAGATGAAGAGCTTGATAAGCAGATTGCCCAACTTAAAGAGGAACGCAAGCAGTATAACTTTACCGCCGGCGGTTTTTCAGCAAAGGTTGCAGAAAGCTCATCGGAGCTTATTGCTGAAGGCAAAGTCCTGCATCATTGCGTAGGAACATATGCAGATAAACACGCCAAAGGTAAATGCACCATTATCATGATACGCAGACTGGAAGAACCGGAAGTGCCATTTTATACAATGGAGCTAGTTGGTCCTGAAAAGCGAATCATTCAGGTTCGTGGCAGCCATAACTGTGGCATGACGCAGGAGGTAGAAGCCTTTGTTGAGAGCTATAAAAAATATTTAGCAGAGCTAGGGAAGAAGAAGGGAGCGAAAGCAGCATGAATGACCTGCAGGTAACGCGTACACCGGAGATGGTGGCGGCGGAAATCAATTTAATCAAGGACCAGACACGCAAGCTGGTCCTGAGCAACAGCATCCTTATCGGCAAGAAGCTGAAAGAAGTTAAAGAGATGCTGGAGCCTGGCCAGTTTGGCAAGTGGCTTGCTGAAGCTGTAGATTTTAGCCAAAGTACAGCTAATAACCTTATGCGTGTATATGATGAATACGGCGCTGATCAGGGTGTATTGTTTGGCAGCGCGGCGAAAAGCGATGTCGTAGAAAAGCTGACCTACACGCAGGCAGTATTGCTTTTAGGCGTGCCGGCAGAACAGCGTGAGGATTTTATCAAGGAAGCGCATGTTGAGGATATCAGCACGCGTGAGCTGCAGGCGGAAATCAAAAAGCTGAAGATAGCCAAAGAAGCTGCCGAAGCAAAAGCGGAAGCTGACCATAAGCTGACCAGAAAGGCCGAAGAAAAGCTAGCCAAGGTCAGCAGGCAGGCCGAAGAGCTCAGCATGCAGCTGGCTGGTGCCGCCGAAAGCAAGAAGATTGCCGAAGCCATGAGCACTCAGCGTGATGTTTTGGAGCATGAAGCTGAAGAGCTGCGTAAAAGCCTTTATAACAGAGAGCAGGAAACAGCTATCTTAGAAGAGCGCATCAAAGAGCTGGAAGAACAGCTCAAACAGCCGGTGACAGTTGCTACAAAGACAGAGATTGTGGAAAAGGTGCCTGAGGCTGTTGCGCAGGAGCTGGAAGAGCTTCGTAGTAAGCTGGCAGAAAGTGAAAATGATGCAGGCGCTCAGAAAGAGGCGCTGGAGCTTAAGGTGGAGATTTGGGCGGTGCTCAACGGCATTAATAAGCTGCTGGAGCATTTGGACAAGGTGCAGGATGGCAAGCGTGGCGCCGGTGTGTGTAAAGCGTTGGCCAGCGCGTTGTCGCAGAGCCAAAACCAGATTACCAAGCGCTTGGCAAAATTTGAGCAGGAGGCTTAGTTATGGAGATTATGCTTATTGATTTTGCAATCTGCTTGATCACTACAATCGCCGTAATGTGCATCGCAATGTGCTATGTTCATATTAAGCTCGGGAGGGATAAAGCATGAAGCGTCAATGTCACGTATGCGGGCAGAGAAATGGCAGTTGCAATCGTTATATATTGAAGAATGGCCAAGACGTAACAATTTGCCCGAGCTGCCTTGCGTTCAGCAATGATGAAACAGCCAAGATAGCGCGTCAGGCACATAAAGAAGGCTTACTGGTAAAGGGAGAAGGCAAGAAATAAAAATGAGTGAGAAAACGAATGATTTAACTGAAAGCTGCATCAATAAATTCCATGAGCTGGCTAACCTTTTCAAGGAAAAGAACAAGCAGTACGGTGACAAAGACCAGCTGGCGAATTTTCGCAACGGAGCTATGCTGCAATACGGCGATGATAGCTGGGAATATATGTATGAGACAGCCAAAAGCTATTGCTTAAAGCACGTTGCCCATGTATTTGGCGCCGGGCAAACAATTAATGATAAAAAAATCAGTGAAAGCCTTGGTGATATTGCTGTATATTGCATCATCATGCAGCACATGGTGGAGAGCAACAAGCAGGCTGCAGAAAAAACAAAGGAGAAGGACAATGAATAATAAGGAAGCATCAATCAATAAGGTTGACGAATTAGTTAATCGTGCGCAGCTGGATATCAATGACTGGCAGTGCAGCGGCGAGACCTATTATCTCAGACAAGCACAAGCCAACCTTGGTTCGGCGCTGGAGCTGGCAAGAGCGGCTCGCGTTGCCGTTCAGGCGGCCGAAAAAGCAGAGGTTTATAGCGTGGGCGATGATGACATGACGTTTACTCTGTACGATACACCGGCGGAGGCACTGAAATCTGCGCGCGACAACTTGACAGCTGGTGAAATCGTGACTGTCATTCAATGGAGAGAGTCGAACTGGCACCCTGAAATCAGCGTAGAAATGCTTCTCGGCGAATTTGAAGAAGCAGCGTGCGAAGATGGCGGCAGCGCATCTGAATATTGGAGCGACCGCATCGAAAGCAAGGACATGGCCACGGCTCGCACAGAACTGGAACAGCGTCTTAACGCTGTCCTGAAAGACTGGATTGACGAGCATAAGCTCGAGGCTGATTGGTACAAGCCGACCGGCATGAAGTTGAGCTATCAATTCGATGGCAAAAATTTTAAACGCATCTAATTAATCAACCATCTGCCGCAGAGCGCAGGCCGTAGAGCTGCTGCCTCGCTCATATTTAACTAGCGGATTATATACAAGCATTGCAAATGGCGCAGACAAAAAGAAGAAGTATATCGCACGTATGCGGCCTGCGCTCTGCGGCGGAAAAAAGGAAGGACGTATAAGCAAGTGGATAATGTAGATGACTTTACCATTAATCTTGTTATAACTGTCATAGTGCTGCTGATTGGCCTAGCGCTGGTGCGCGGCGAAAATGATTAAGGCAGCTAAGGCTTTTGGTGGGGCGAAAGCATATGACATATCAATAGCATGCCCCTGCAGAGAATGTGACGTGCGTTCCCCAGGTTGCGGCAGAATATGCAGCGATTACAAAAAGTATAAATTTGTCCTGGCCATACTGAATGGGAAGCGTCAGGCGAAGGCAAAAGCAGCGGCTGAATGTCGCGAGATGCGCAATGAGCGGATCAGAGAATGGAAGCATAATAAATGTTGGCCAAAAGGCTAGCGTAAATAATAGATGATAAAGAATATATGAAGGGAATACTGCGGGGCTGTTCTGCCTCGCAGGTTTCTTCATATATACAGGCATTTCATTTTAAGGGCAGCTTAGCCCTTTAGGCTTGTATGTAAGTAATAACAAAGCGACCACAAAAATATCAGGGGGATCAATCAATAGCAATGAGAATAGGCATAAGAGAAAAAACATATTACTGCCAGGGAACCAGTGAAAGTAAAAAGCCTGATTACATTGAAATTGATATGTTTCCCTTCTATGAGCTTAAATACAAACCTCAACGCAGTGGAAAGACGAATGTTACTAGTCCTAAGCAGAAAAAGCTGAACAACAAGAATTCTCGCAGATATTTCCGCTTACTGGCTAAGAGTAATTTTGGACAGAATGACTATCATCTGACATTAAGCTACACAGAAGACAATCTGCCTTTATCTGTGCCTGAAGCTGAAAAAGAAGTGCAGAAATTTATCCGCAGATTAAAGAGAGTCTATAAAAAAGCAGATAAGCTGCTCAAGTATATCTACATCACGGAAGAGGGCGCAAAAAAAGCGCGCCTGCATCATCACCTGCTTGTCAACGCTGAAGCTGGTGTGGACCGCAACGCAATTGAAAAGGCGTGGGGCAAAGGCTATGCGAACAGCGTGCGCATCCAGCTGGAACATGGCGGCATTGATGGTTTAGTCACTTATCTTAGCAAAGATCCTAAAGGCCGCAAGACCTATATCTCTTCGCGCAACCTGATTAAGCCGCAGGAGTCCGTGAGCGACACCAAAACGAGCCGCAAGCAATTCCAGCAGCTGACCTTGTGGCCAGAAGACTGTGAGGACATGCAAAAACACTTTGAGCAAAAGCATCCTGCTTATAAACTCGTCAACGTGGAGAAATATTATAACGAGATTACCTGCGAGTGGTATATCCGCGCAAAAATGGAGCTGCGCGAAGAGTATAAGCGCAAGCCGCAAAGCAAAGGGAAAAGTGTATCCAAAAACAGGAAGGGAGCAAAGCGACGGAATGAATAAATTGAATTTAATATTGACAATACCGCCATCGGTGAACCATTGCTATAAAAACTTCAATGTGATGGGACGCCGGAACCGTGTGCTTACGCCATTGGCAAGAGCTTGGAAGCAGGAGGCGTATTATATTGCTAATGCTTTGGCACATCGGGAAGGCTGGCGCGTGCCTGAACCGGAAGAAAAGATTGTGCTGGAAGTGGTTGCCTTCTGGCCAGACGGCAGGCGGCGCGATATGAACAATACGCATAAGCTGCTTTGCGATGCCTTAGAGGGTGCATTGTATCTTGATGACAAGATGGTGCTCGTGCGTGACATGGATTTTTCCGTTGACAGGAAGCGGCCTAGGCTAGAGGTATGCGTATATGTGAAAGACGATTAAAACGCAAATTTTAAGCTCTAGGAATATAAAACCCTAGGAAAATACCCATAATAAATTTTTAAGTTTGCATGTAGATTAAGATGAGCGGCAGGAGGGCAGCGTATGACCAAGGAAAAACTAAAAGAAAAACTGAAAGGCGCGATGTATGCTCAGCGCACGTTGGAGGGAGAGCTGGATAAGTTGCAGGAGCTGCGTAACCTTGCGCAGAAGGTAACGCCTGCTTATAGCCAATCGCCTGGCGGCGGCAGTGGCAATGCCCAAAAGCTGGAAAATTCCATAGTAAAAATAATTGAGCAGGAAAAGATTATTACTGAGTGCTGCAATGAGCTGTGCGCCCAGCTGGCAGAAGTCCGGGCTTTAGTTGCGTTGCTGCCGATGGGACCAATGCGCCTTGTAATGCAAAGACGCTACCTAAACTACCAGAAGTGGGAACAGATAGCGGCTGAGCTGCATTATTCATGGCAGAATGTACATAGGCTGCACAGTAAGGCTTTAGATTACATCTTGCATGAAATGAATAAAAGAAACACATAAAATAAAACCGCTAGGTAGAATAATCTACTTAGCGGTTAAAACTTTTTATAGAAATATTAAAAACACCTTGAAAAATAGTTGACAAATAACAAGATATGTGGTATAATTAAATCATCAAAGGGAAAGGAGGTACGAAATGTGCTGGATAGAATATATAAAATAGCCGTTATCGCAGCAAGTATTGCAACCGTCGCAAAGTTCATACTTGAAATGCTGAAATAACGGCATCGGCTGAGGGCGGCAGGATATCCGCCCATCCCCTAAAAATATTATAACAAGAATAAGGAGTGAATGCAAATGAAATTGAGTGACGTTTTTATGTTGGTGCTGGTAGCTAATGCCTGTCGTGATATTGATGTATTTAGTTATATAATTTTTACTTGTGCGGTTGTATGTGCAACTGTTAGATTTTTGCAATGGAGGAGTGCCAAATGACAGAAGAAGTCAAGGCTAAAGGAACATGGGGCGGCGCGCGTGCTGGTGGTGGGCGTAAGAAGCTTACCGGTGATGCTGTTACTAAGCAGGTACAGTTCCGCCTTACTGAAGAGCAGGCAGCAATCGTAAAGCAGTTTGTTAAGATGCTGAAGGCTGGCGAGATTACTTTGGACGATTTCAAAAAAGAATAGAGTAAATGCGAGTACAATCTGTGCTATAATGTATAATAGCAAAAAAAGAAAAAATTAAGCCATCGGGCAAGTATGCTCGGTGGCTTTTTGTTTGGTGATAATATGTTAAAAGCTTGTAGCAGGTGTGGTAAGGTGCATGGGTATGGTGAATGCTCTATTCCAGCCATACCATATACCCGTAAGAAAATAGCCAATGATATAACAAGGTTCCGTTCATCCAGAGCGTGGCAGCGTAAGCGCAAGGCAATCCTGGAGCGTGACGCTTATCTGTGTAAGCTGTGTCTGTATAACAGGACGCTGACCAATAAGGATTTGGAAGTGCATCACATTATTCCGATAAAAAAGAATCCTGAGCTGAAGCTGGAGGAACGCAACCTTATTACCTTGTGCAGGGCTTGTCATGACTTGGTTGAAGATGACAAGAGTTATGTAAGTTTGTTGACCAGGTTGGCAAGTATCCCCCCGGGTAAAATTATTTAGCGATGGGCAGAAACGTGTAGACCGGACTGCTCCCCTCAAAACACAAATTTTTTTCTTTATAGAAGCGGGACGTATATGTTCCTGAAAGGAGGCTATAGAGTGCAGACTCGCCATGAAATAATTATTTATATAAAACGCCTGGCTTATTACGCTGCTACGCAGGGGCGGGATGAAGGTAGGCTAAATGCACTGATTTTCCCACTAATTGAGGCAGTAAACGCTTATTATTCGGTTGATATTACTGCAAATATAGCACAGTCTATTGAGGCTATTACGCATGCCCTAGTGAGAACTGGTATCGTCTATGCTGACGGTAGTTCCGACGCAGGAAGTGGCGCTGAGCCAGCAGGTTATAACGATGTAAGAGCTTTCTTCATGGAGGCTAACAGGCGATTGCTGTCGACTACAGAAGAAGCATTTAATTCAAGTATTAACGAGGTTACTCCGGAAAGTTCCGAAGGAAATGATGTTGCCGAGCCGTACTATGTGAGTAGCCTCGTTGATAGTTTAACAGCAGAATATACAGCCAATGTAACCGGAGTGACTGAATATCTTAAGGCAATTGCTGCTTATGGTAACAGTGCAGGGCTTGGGAATGCACTACAGAAGCTTCTGGAGCCGAAAGAGATAAAGACTGTTCCCAGTATGGCTGATATTGCTAAAGATATCTATATAGGCAGAGGCTACAAGGAGCTGATAGAGTTTCAAGGCATTGATATCTACATTCCTGCCAGTATTGGAGGTGCGGGCAATGCCTAGGGCACCAAAACCGGCAAGAAGCACGAAGGGAGCCAACACAAAGTGCGAGATTGCTACAAGAATAGCGGTCGAAGATAAGCTTGCTGGCGTTGGGATATCCTCAGTACCGCCCCGTGACTTCAGCAAAGAACGTGCAGCTATATATAAATGGCTGCATAAGGCGCTGAAACCCAGTGGTGTACTGTCAAAATTAGATACAGCTACATTTAGGCAGGCGTGCATTATTATCGACCGGCTGAATGAGATTGATCGTATGATTGACGACGAAGGCGTGACTGACAAAGAGCTGCGTGTAGCCAGAACTGATTATTTTAAGCAGTATCTTAACATCTGTTCTGAGCTCTGCTTGTCACCTGCAGCATGCGCTAAAATGGGAACATTGGTAGCGAACAAGCAAAAAGAAACTGATCCGCTGCTTGAGGCGCTGGGAGGTGATGGCCGTGCTTAGCAAAAAGCATCCGTCGTATGTATATGCGAAAGCTGCTGCTGAAGGCAGCATTAACGCGCCCAGGTATGTCAAGCTGCAGTGTCAGGAGTTCCTCTTGATAGCTAATGACAAACTGGCCAAGTATCGGATTGATGATGTACTGGTGGATAAAATTGACCGCCTGCTGAATCTGCTGATTATGGCCAAAGGCTTACAGGCAGGACAAAGCGTAAAAAATGCTTTGGCAGGCTTCCAGTGGCTACTGATTATTGCAGTACTGTGTACTGTTTATAGGGATAATCCTCAAAAACGACGCTATGAAAACTGTGTGTTTGAAATCTGCAGAAAGAATGGTAAAACGTTTATCGTTGCCGTTCTTTTTTTGTTGCTGTTCTTTCTGGAGCCCAGATTTTCAAAATTTTACTCCGTCGCACCTGATGGCAGCTTGTCACGTGAGGTGAAAACGGCGCTGGATGATATTCTTTCGATGTCTCCGGCCTTGAACGGCACGTATAAAGGCAAGCTGAAATTCAAGAAGCTGCGCGATTCCGTTAAGTGCCAGATTACAGACAGTGAATATATTCCGCTGAACTATTCAACCAGCAGGCTGGACGGCAAGCTGCCTAACGTGTTCCTTGTCGATGAGGCGGGTGCGCTGCCTAACACTTATCCGATTGAGGCTATGCGTTCCGGTCAGCTGACTATCCTGAACAAATTAGGCTTTGTAATTTCTACAAAATATCCGACTATAAATAATCCTTTTGAGGATGAAGTGGGATATGCAAAGAAGGTCCTTGATGGCCAGGTGGAAGACGATGCTATTTTCAGCCTGCTCTATGAGCCTGACAATAAAACAGATTGGACAACTGATGACGGAGTGCTGGAGCAGGCGAATCCTCTTGCTCTGGAAGTGCCGGAAATAATGGCTGACCTTAAGAAAAAGCGTATACAGGCTATTGAAGTGCCGTCAAAGCGCGAAAACTTCGTAACGAAACACTGTAATATTTCCTATTCAGGTCAAGGCTCTGAATCTTACGTATCCATGGAGGACCTGCAGGCTTGCCGGTCTGCTGAGCCTATAGACTGGAACGGCAGGGAAGTATATTTAGGCGTTGACTTGTCAATGTCTAACGATAACTGTGCTGTAGGCATAGTAGCTTATGACGAAAATACTGACATGGTGCTGATTGATGCGCTGGCCTTTATTCCGGAAGGAAAAATTGACGAGAAAAATAAGCTCGAAAAAATCAATTATTATGAGTTTATCGAAGCTATGAAGTGCGTTGCCTGCGGTGATCGCACTGTAGACTATGCTGTAATTGAAAGCTTTGTGCTGCAGCTTGAAGAAAAGCTGGGGTGCAAAATCTGCAGTATCGGTTATGACCGGTATAATGCAATTTCTTCCGCCCAGAAATGGGATGATGCGGGCCTTGTCTGCATAGAAATCCGTCAGCATAGCTCATTGCTGCATGCTCCGACGAAATGGCTGTCAGAGCTGATTGAAAACGGAAAAATGCGCTATGAAAGCAATAAGCTGTTGGAAATCAACTTCAATAATGCCAGATGCACCTATGATACTAACCTTAATCGCTACGTCAACAAGAAGAAATCTAATGGCAAGGTCGATGAGGTGGTAGCTATTATCAATGCTCTGTATCTGCTTCAGCAGGATGTAATACTTAAAAATACCCTTGATTGGGCAGTACAAATCTAGGAAAGGAGGTAAAAAGGATGTTTGAAAATCTTTTTAGCCGGTTCAGGGAAAAAAGATATACCGAAGCTGAGGTAGCCAGTATTTTGTCAGGGCAGCCTATCATATCCAGCAGGATAAGCAGGGCGCAGGCTCTCAATATTCCTGCGGTCGGTACAGCAATAAACTTTATTGCTGGCACCGTAGCCAGCTTACCGGTCCGCTTGTATAAACACGAGGCTGACAGAGTTGAAGAAGTATCCGACGATTATCGTTTGAAGCTGCTCAACGATGATACAGGTGATTTGATGGACGCAGAGCAGTTCCGGAAAGCGCTCGTCACAGATATGCTGTTGGAGGGCGCTGGTTATGCGTATATCGACAAGAGCGGTAATCGCATTACAGGACTTTACTACGTCGAAGGACAGTACGTTAACCTGGTTGATGGCGCTGACAAAATCAAAAAAAGCGTTGATGTATACCTTAATGGCAAAAAAGTCAGGGATTTTGATGTGCTCAGAATTACCAAGGATACTATCGATGGCATTCATGGCATTGGTGTGCTGGATTCTCATTCACTGCTGTTCTCGACGATGTACAATGCGTTGAAATATGAGAATACTGCTGTTGCCAGCGGCACAAAGCGCGGTTTCCTGAAATCGGCCCGCCGGCTGGAAAAGCAAATGTTGGATGACCTGAAAGCTGCATGGCGAAAACTGACATCTACTGATTCTGAAAATAATGATGTTATGGTATTGAACGAAGGTATCAGTTTTGAACCTACGCAGAGTACAGCGACGGAAACGCAGCTCAATGACTTGAAAAAGACTAACAATGAGCTGGTTTACAATCTCTTCGGCCTAAACAGCGCTCTGTTTAATGCAAGCTCTACTAACATGGATGATATTTATCTCAATAGCATCAAAACAGCAGTGCTGCCTGTAGTAGAAGCCTTGAATACTGCCCTTAATAAATTCCTCCTTCTGGAAAAAGAAAAAGGAGCTTACTTTTTCGCCCTGGATACCAGCGAAATTCTGAAGGGGAATGTTAAGGATAGATATGCAGCATATGACACCGGTATAAAATCGGGTTGGCTGCAGGTTGATGAGGTACGAAAAATTGAGAAGATGGCGCCGATTGGCTTCGAGTTCATGAAGCTCTCATTGGCAGATGTATTCTACAATCCGAAAACAAAGGAAATTTTCGTACCGAATACTAATGGCACAGGCAATGTAGCCAAAGCCGGAAAGGAGGGGAATGAGTGAAAGTCGAGATTAGGAAAGATGGCACAGCGCTAATCACCGGTTATGTAAACGTGGTAGGCAGAGAAAGCAGAGTGCTACAGGATATCAGCGGTGAATTCGTTGAGGTTATTGAACCTGGTACGTTTGCACGCGCCTTGTCCAAAGTCGAAAGCGTAGGCCTTATGTTTAACCATATGCGCAACGTTGACACTGCAGACAATACTTTTGAGCTCGCCGAAGACAATATAGGGCTTTATGCCAAAGCGGTAATCAAGGACGCTGAAGTTATCCAGCGTGCCAAGGAAAATAAGCTGACCGGCTGGAGCTTTGGCTTCTACGAGAATGCCGAAAAATGGGATAATCGCGCTGATGGTATGCGCCGCCGCACAGTTACTGATTTAGACCTCGTTGAAGTGTCTATCTTGGATGTAACTCCTGCGTACATCGCTACCAGCATCGAGATGCGTGGGGAGCAGGCGACTTTAAAGGAGCGCCGAGCTTCTGGCGATGAAGTTGAGGTATTGGACAGCTCCGAATCTGCTCCTGCAGAAGAGCCTCCTGCTTCGGATAACTCTGCCGTCGAAGAGCGGGAGATGCTGAAACGAAAATTTGAATACTATATCACTGTTAATTAAGAAAGGGGTAAAAATATGAACTTCAAAAAACTTTTAGAAAAACGCAATGAACTCGTTGAGAAAATCAACAACCTGTTTGTAGCTGCTGAAAAGGAAAACCGTGCGCTGGCTGCAGAGGAAAAAACCACTTATGATGATGCTATGGCCGAAATCAAGAGCATTGATGAAACCGTTCGCATGTATGAAGCTGCCAAAGGCATCAAAGGCGATGTAACCAATACTAATGCGCAATCTGATTACGAGCAGGAGCGTCGCGCCTTAGCTGAATTTGTACGTTCCGGTAAACTGACTGAAATCCGTGCAGGCGTTAACATGACTCTCGGTGATAATGGTGCTATCATTCCGACTACCATCGCTAATAAAATCATTGAAACTGTAGAAAATATCTGCCCGATTTTCGACCTGTCCAGCAAATACAATGTTAAGGGCTCTCTGACCTTCCCGGTATACGATGAAACTACTGACCAGGTTCAGTGCGCGTATGCTACTGAATTCAAGGCCCTGGATTCCCATACCGGTAAATTTACTACCGTGTCCTTAGGCGGTTATTTGGTTGGTGCTCTGACCAAAATCTCCCGCTCTTTGATTACCAACGGCGAATTTGATGTTGTAAGCTACATCATTGGCAAAATCTCCCTGGCTATTGCACGCTTTCTGGAAAAAGAATGCCTTACCGGTACCGGTACTTCTGCTTGTCAGGGCGTATTGGTAGGTGCTACCCAAAAGATGACTGCAGCTGCTGCTACTGCTATTACTGCAGACGAGCTGATTGACCTGCAGCTGAAGGTACCTGAGCAGTATCAGGCAAACGCTTGCTGGATTGTCAACACCAAAACTTTAGGCGTGCTGCGTAAGCTTAAGAACAACGATGGTGATTACCTGCTGACCGACGATCTTGTAAAAGGCTTCGGCTTTGAACTGTTGAGCAAGCATGTATATATCTCCGACCAAATGCCTGAAATTGCTGCATCCGCAAAAGCTGTGGTGTATGGTGATATGAGCGGTCTGTTCAGCAACCTGCGCCCTGGCATCGAGCTGCAGATGCTGAATGAAAAGTATGCTGACGAACATGCTGTAGGCGTTGTTGCTTGGTATGAAGTTGATACCAAGGTTGTCGAACAGCAAAAAGTAGCTGTACTGGTAATGAAGAACGCATAATAGGAGCTTGATATGGAATATAAAGCATTAGTTAGCTTTGCTGGACTTGTGTGCGGTATTCCTGGTCAAACGATTGTTATCGATGATAAAGCCACCGCTGACGATTTGTTAGCGGCTGGCTATATCGAAGCAATTGAGGAACCGGCGGCAAAGCGTAGCGAAAAGGCGGTGGCCGAGAATGAAACTGAGCCAGCTGACGGCAAATGATGTTTTGAGCTATATCAGAGCTGATGAAACTTCTGAGAATGCTGCCTATATTGAAAACATTGCACTGCCTGCAGCAAAAAGCCATGTTGAGCATTACACAGGGCGTTCCCTTGATGATTTGGAGCAATACGAAGATATTACGATAGCCGTGCTGGCAATCTGCGCTGATATGTTTGATGTCAGAGCCTACACCATGACCGGTATTCAGGTTAACCCTACGGTTGTTCAAATCCTTGGCTCGCACTGCGCAAACTTCTTGTAAGGCGGTGACGTTATGTTCCGGAAACAGGATAAACGCTTATCCAGCATACTTAATAAGCGGGTTGAAGTATGGCACACCGTGAAAAGTACTGTCAAGGACAGGCTCGGTCAATATCCTCAAGAGGATAAACTGTACAGAACAGCTTATGCCGGAGTAATTCCTCAAACTGGCAGCCTGCTTTCCGGCAGAACTGCTGATACTACATTGTCCAGGACTACTCATAAAATAGTCATGCGATACTGCAAGGATATTACGCCAGACATGTGGTTCATGTATGATGGTGTTCGTTACAACATTCTCTATATCATGGATCCGTACCTTGACCATGAACGGCTTGAAGTTTTCTGTGAGGTGCTGCTCTGATGGCTAGTGTTGAGTTAGATTTCAGCGAGCTGTCGGAGTTCAATGCATCAATGCTGAAGATGGTTGAAAAGGATATGCCCAACGAAGCCAAAAAGCTTATGCAGCGTGCAGGTAATGCGCTGCGAAGGGATATGCGAACGGCCTACAAGCAGAAAACCAAACGCAAGACAGGCAACCTGCTGCGAGGGTTGAGCCGTGGCCGCGCTTATATTTATCAGGGCACTGAGTATCAGGTGCGTGTAAAAAACACTGCGCCGCATGCTCATCTGATTGAGTATGGGCATAAGGCGGTAGGGCATGCTCCGCGCAAGCGTTTTAACGGTAAGTATGTAAAAGGCAGGTATATAGCTGGCAAGGCAGCCAAGGATTTCAACAGCAAATTCGCTGATATGGCTGACAAATTTGTAGATGATTTATTAGAAAGGGGCATAGGCTGATGTTATCTGTTATTGACATTATCCGGGCGCTGTCCCTGCTTATTGAAGAGAAATTCCCTGATTTCCCTGTTGTGGACAGGGATTTGACTGAGGGATTTCCGCGCCCATGCTATTTCATTGATGTAGAAGGCTTGGTGACAGAAAGCCTGACTAACCGGCTGATAAAAGAAACTGCTGATATTGAGATATCGTTCTTTGCTGAAGATATCTACGAAGGCTTCCTGCGGTTGCTAGAGGTCAACAGTGAACTGGTTGCAGCTTTGACAGAGCCGCTGCCTATTACTGATATGAATGGCGAAACAGTCGCTCATGTTGTTTTTAATGACGTGAGGACCGAGATTATCAAAGCTGACAAATCTTTGACGTTTTCAATGACTACGGAGCTTATTCAGGGCGTTCCTGACAGTGACACTCATCCGCTTATTGATACTGTCGAATTTGAGGTTGGCGTGAATAAATAAGGAGGTTGAACAATGGCTAAAATCGGACTTCCCGATATTGACATTACTTTTTCTCAAAAAGCGATTACGGCGATTTCCCGTTCTGAACGTGGCGTGTTGCTCATTCTGTGTGTTGACACTGTTGCAAAAGAATTAAGGACTCGCACCTATCGCTATGAAAATGAAATCTTAGCAGAGGAATATACTGCTGAGAATCTGGCAGCAATCAAAAGAGCGTTCCTGGTGCCGGTGAATAAGGTGCATGTTATCGCTGCCCCTGCAGCAGCAGATATGAGTGCTTTTGCTTCTGCGATGGAGGGGCTCAAGTACAACTATGTTTGCTGCATTAACGAAGAGATTCAGCAGGCGCTTGTTAACTATGTCATTACCAAAAATCAAAAATCAAAAGGCCGTAAATATGTAGCTGTTGTAGCTGATGCGACCACGGCTGACAGCAAGTATGTTGTAAACGTGAAGAATGCCAGCGTTCACGATGTGGACAGCAATGCTGATGTAGAAATGGTAAAATACCTGCCGCGTCTGGCAAGCATCCTGGCCAACCTGCCGATGAACCGTTCCTGCACTTATTATGAGCTGGAAGACATCGATAGCGTTGACGTAAGCTTCATTACTGTTACGAACGATATCAATTCCTGGATTGATAAAGGCTATCTGGTATTGTTCAAGGACGATGATGTTATCAAGATTGCGCGTGGCGTAAACTCTTTGACCACTATCACCAGTACCGATACTGAGGATATGCGTAAAATTATCATCGTGGAAGCACAGAACATCATTATTGAGGATATCTTCAGCACCTTCAAAGACAGCTATGTTGGTAAATACAAAAACAGCTATGATAATCAATGCCAGTTTATCAGTGCTGTAAATGCTTATTTCCGTCAGCTGGCGAAGGAAGAAATTCTGGAACCTACTTATAAAAACATCTGCTCTGTAAATGTGGAATCTCAGCGTAATGCCTGGTTGAGCATCGGCAAGACGGAAGCTATTGACTGGGACGAAAACAAGGTCAAGAACATGACCTACAAATCTACTGTTTTTCTGCGGGGAAACATTAAGATTTTGGATGCCATCGAAGATCTGAAATTTGAAATTGAGATGGAATAGGAGGTGCTGAACAATGGCTGATGTAACTAATAAAATTATCCGCGGCACCTTTGGCCGTCTGTATGTAAACGGCCAGAACCTGGCCAATGTCAAGAGCTTTGAGGTCAAAGCTACCATCAACTACGAAACTGTTGATATTAATGGTGACCTTTGCCAGCAGCAGCGCATGACCGGTTATAGTCTTGCCGGCACGATGACTCTGCATAAGATTGATAGCTTCATTGCTCGTACTATTGGCGATGGTTTGACTACTGGAGTATTGCCAAAAATCAAGATTGTCGGTGTTGTAGCAGATCCGGATAGTGACGGTTCTGAGCGTGTTGAAATCTATGATGTTACTTTAGACGAAGTTACTTTGCTGGCATTTACTAATGCTTCTGTGGGCGAAGAATCTGTTCCGTTTAAAGCTGGCGGCTATCATTTCATTGATTTGATTTAACTGATTAGCTCCCTATCTTTAGTTAGATGGGGAGCTTTTTTAGGAGGAAAATATGCAGAAGGCTACTTTAGAAGCGCTTTTGGAGCGCAAAACGCAAGCCATGAAGGCGAAAATGGCCGTAAAGGAAATCAATGTGCCTGTTCTTGGCATGGCACTTACAGTTGAGAAATTACCGCTTGCAAGGGTGCTGAACCTTATCGATAAATATAAGGATGACGATTCTCTGAACGGCAAATTTGAGCTTTACAAAGAATTGATTTATATTTCCGTGCCATTGTTTAGAAGCACTCAGCTGCAAGAGGCTTATGAGGTTGCAGAGCCGTCTGATATCGTAACCTTGCTGTTTGAGCAGAATCTGACAGCTATTACTAGCCTTGGCGATAAGATTGCTGCAATGTATGGCATTAACGGCGCTGAAGCTGTTGAAGAATTAAAAAACTGATTAGCTCCGATTCGGAGCTGTACACGATGCATTATTATCTGGAACGCGGGCACAGTTTGCATGAGCTCGTTGGCATGAGCTCCCTTGAGCTATTGTTCTTGACGGCCAGCATGATTCTTACAGGAGAGGAGGAAGCAAAAAAGTATGGCGAGCAAAAATATTAACATTCTTATGAGCCTGCAGGACAGGTTCTCTGCTCCGATGAAGAACATTACCAACCTGACAAAGGAGCAGGAGAAGCAGCTGAAGCGCTCCCAAAATGCTCTTGTAAGATTTGGCCGTGATGGAGCTAAGGCATTAGGCTCTTTGGCGAAATATGCCGGCGGCGCTTTAACCGGTGCAATTACTGCATTGAGCGGGTACAGTATAAAGGTCGGAGCTGATTTTGAAGCAGCCATGAGCAAGGTGCAGGCTATTTCGGGTGCGTCGGGCACTTCGTTGGATGCGCTGACTGCTAAAGCTAAAGAAATGGGCGCTACAACGCAGTTCAGCGCGTCAGAAGCAGCTCAGGCTATGCAATACATGGCAATGGCCGGCTGGAAAGATACGGATATGCTGAACGGTATCAAAGGTATTATGGACCTGGCTGCAGCTTCTGGCGAAGACTTGGCCAGTGTGTCCGACATTGTGACCGATGCGCTGACTGCGTTCGGCATGTCCGCACAAGATTCCGGAAGATTTGCTGATGTGTTGGCAGCTGCATCCAGCAATGCGAATACTAATGTCGGGCTGATGGGATATACATTCAAATATGTAGCTCCGTTGGCTGGCTCTCTTAAATACAGCGTTGAGGATGTGGCGCTGGCGATTGGCCTGATGGCTAATGCCGGCATTAAAGGCGAGCAGGCCGGTACTGCTTTAAGGTCAACCTTCACCAGGTTAATCAAGCCGCCGAAGGAAGCAGCAGATGCTATGAGCAAATTAGGCATCAGTGTAAAGAATGCTGATGGCAGCGTTAAACCGCTGAATACAACGTTAGCAGATTTGCGTAAGGCGTTCAGCAAATTGTCTGATTCAGAAAAAGCTGAATATGCTTCTATGATGGCAGGGCAGGAAGCCATGAGCGGATTCCTGGCACTGGTCAATGCGTCTGATGATGATTTCAATAAATTATCAAAGGCCATCCGTGAATCTAACGGAGCAGCAGCTGGTATGGCAAAAACCATGAACGCCAATCTTAAAGGCCAGATGAAACAATTTCAGTCGGTAACTGAAGCTATAGGTATATCAATCTATGATAAATTTAAAAAGCCGCTTACAAATGCATTTGCTGATGTAAACGGCAGCTTAGGTGATTTGAACAAGTCTATTACTGATGGTGAGCTTGCTGGCAGTTTTGACCGCTTAGGCGAATCTGTTGGCGTGCTTGTCAAAGCATTGGCTGACGGTCTTATTGTTGCTTTGCCGGTAGCTATCGGCCTGTTTACGTGGTTAGTTGATAATGGTGATACCGTTATCGCTATGTTGGGCGGTATTGGTGCTGGCTTTGCTGCATTCAAGGTTGCTGCAATGCTTCAAGCTGTTACCACGGCGTTAGAAGGCGTAAGCGTGGCAACTGCTATCTGCAATGCGGTTATGGCGGTGAATCCTTTGTTTTGGATTGCCGCAGCTATAGCAGCAGTTGTTGCAGGCTTGATTCTGCTATGGCAGAACTGGGATAAAGTTACTGCCGTGCTGGGTACAGCGTGGGAGAAATTCAAGCAGTTCGGGGCGTGGCTCCGTGATAAGTTTATGAGTATCATTTCACCGATTGCCGACAAAGTACGTGCTATAAGCGAAGGCTTCAAAAGCTTTGGAAATAAAATTTTTGGTGGCGATGATACTGAAAAGCATAATGCTTTAGGAACGAGCTATTTCAGCGGCGGCAGGACCTACGTCAATGAAGGTAACAGGGGCGAGCTTATCAACCTGCCTTCCGGTTCTCAGATTGTGCCGCATGATTTGGCTAAACAGGCTGTAAACAGACAGCCTAACATAACCATTAATCTTTCTGTTGCCGGTAATGTTATAGGCAATGAGAAATTTTACAATGAATGCGGTAATGCAATCAGCACACGTTTAATCGCTGCGCTGGGTAATGTGTAGGGAGGTGGAACAGTGAGCAGTATTCTTAATATGATCGTGAGCCGATTGATTACAGCCAAGATGAGTGCCGGCAGTAAAGCAAGCATTGTCATCTCAGCTGATAACGGTGCTATTGTTCTGCCGATTGTTCCCGCTGACCTGCCGGAAGTCAGCAATCCTCAGAACAACGAAACATTTGAAAGCGTACTTGGCACGATGAACGTAATGGGTACGCTGGGACTGCGTAAGGTATCGCTAAAAGGCCTGCTGCCTGTAGATATCAGCAAATATCCATATGCCAATCCGTTGGGAAGCACAGCAGCTGAGGTTATCAATTTTATTAACCAATGCAGGGCGAAGAATAATGCTGCACGCATTGTCATAGCTTATTCCGACGGCTCTGTATATCTGAATATGGCCTGCCTTATCAATAGCTTTGAATACTATATCGATAATGTAAAGGACTATCATTATCGTATGGAACTGCTGGAATATCGCTCAGTGAGTCCGCTAGGAGGGCTTGTATCATGATTATGTTAATGGCTAACATAAATGATACGTGGCAGGATATCACGGCTTATACAGGGGCTTATAGCAGAGCCGATAACATCAGGGCATTAGGTATGAGCTTTGATTTTAAACTGCTCAGCAATCCGCTGGACAGAAATGCCAAAGGCAGAGAGCTGCCTATAGGAACAAAGTTGACGCTTTTCAGCGATGGAGAGCAGATATTTAGCGGGATAGTAGTTAGCTATGAACGCAGCAGTCTTTCCGAATACACTTACAAAGCCTATGATTATGGTTTTTATCTGAATAAGTCTGAAGCTATTATCCAATTTAATGATATTAGCGCCAGCGCTGCAATCCAAAAGCTTTGTGGTGAAAATGGTATTCCCGTAGGTGCTGTTGCCGATATATCTGCGAATGTAAGAAAAATTTACAATGGCAGTAAAATTTCTGATATTATCAGAGATTTGATTACTATGGGCGAAAATGAGACGGGTAAGAAATATCGGTTGGAAGTCCGCGAAAATAAGCTGTTCATAGAAGAATATGCAAATTTGATTGTAGATGCGTATTATCAGCCTGCTGCCGGCAGCGGATTCAATCCTGCTGATGTTCCTGGTTCATTCCAGTCAACTTATTCCATCGAAGAGATGGCCACGCGAGTTCTTATAGCATCTAGCTGTGAAAAGAACGCTACTATCCGTGCTACAGCTGAGGACAGCGAAGCAGTTGCTAAATATGGCTTGCTGACAAGGGTGGAAAAGATTGACGATAAGAACAATTCGCAGGCTATGAACATAGCTAAGAAGAAGCTGAAAGAGCTGAATAAGGTTAAGCGCTCATTCAAAATCACTCTGTTCGGAGATGATGCAGTGCGATCAGGGCGAACTCTCGTGTTCAATCAGCCGGATATCAATCTTGTAGGCGCGTTCTTGGTCCGAAATTGCGTACATAGGTATGACGGCTTCAATCATATCATGGAGCTGGAGCTGGAGGTATAACTGATGGAGAACTGGGAATATAAATTGGCGGAGCTTTTTAAAGATAGGGATAACCCGAAGCCTCTGGGAGCCTGTATAGGTAAAGTCGAAAGCCTTGCACCGGTAATTATCAGCATCCAAGACGGCAAGTTCATGCTGCAGGCAGAGCAGATTTATATCTGCAATCAGATTCTGGAGCGTGAAACAACCTTCCGTGATTACGTTGCCAATCAAAGCCAAAGCGGCAATATATCTGTTTCCTGTACGCATGGCGGTGGTTCGTACTCTGCGAACGGCGATATTGAGGCAAGCGGCAGGGTGCATTTGAATGAAGTGTGGAAGGTTGGGGATTATGTTATGGTTGTTCCGGACCAAAGCGAACAGCACTTCTTTATTGTCGATATTCTAAGAGGGGTGAGCTGATGTTTCCTAGTGATGTTGATTTTGATGTTTTGCTGCAGGCAGATGCGTCGTATGATGGGCAGCTTCAAGGCACGATTGGCCGTAGCATTGCTTTTGATTACGAGAAAAATGAATTCGTTGTTAATGATGGCAAGTTGGTTGAGCCTGGTAAGATTGATGCAATCAAACAATGGATTGAATTGTACATCCGGACCGAAATCAATAAATATGCGATATACACCGAATCATTTGGAGTCGATACCAGAGGACTTATGGGTTACAGGTTACCAAGAGGATACCAGGTGGCTGAAATTATGCGGCGTATCAACGAAGGTATACTGACGCAGTGCCCGGATGTTGTATCTGTCAGCAATTGGGATTTCAATAAGGGAACGTTTTCCTTTACAGTTAAGACGAACACAGGAGAGGAGGTAGTTATCAATGGCGAGTGAATTAAAATCGACAACTGTCGATAAGGTCCATAAAGAGCTTTTAGGACAAGTGTCTGACACATATCAGAAAACCGAGGGCTTCCCTACATGGGACATCTTGAAAGCTGCAGCGTTCGGAATCAAGCGTGTGTGGGACAAGGTGTTCATGATTGACTATCTGCAGGATGTAGATAATCTTACCGGGGCTGACCTGGAACGCTTCGTGTACCAACGCAAAGGCCTGAAGCGCAAAGATGCTACACACGCTGTAGGTTTTGTCAAAATTGTGATAGGTGCAGGCATTGTCAGTATAGGTGATGTATTCAGCACTTCCGGCGGTGTAGAGTTTATTGCTACTGAGGACAAGGCGGTTAAGGTCGGTGATAAAGTCGCTGTACAGGCTATCAATGCTGGTGGTATCGGTAATGTAGCAGCAGATACTATTATTGAGATGCCTGTAACTATCCAAGGTATCGCAAAAATTACAAATGATGCTCCTACTGTGGATGGATATGATGCAGAAGATGATGATAGCCTGCGAGATAGATACTATGAGGCGCTGAGAGAGCCTGCTACTAGTGGAAACGTCGCACATTACAGACGTTGGGCTCGTGAAGTAGAAGGCGTGGGAGATTGTAAGGTGTATCCGCTTTGGCAAGGTGACAACACTGTGCAAGTTGTCATCGTTGATGATAACGGTATTGTACCCAACGTTGAAACCGTTAAGCGCTGCCAGGATTATATAGATCCTGAGAGTGCAGGTGCAGGCTTAGGAGAAGCGCCAATCGGAGCGTATTGTACAGTAACTGCAGCAGCGGGGTTAAACATTGATGTGATAGCCACCATTATTTTGGACAACACGGTACAGGCTGATATTATTAAAGCCAACGTTGAAATAGCCATCAAAAAATATCTGGCCAGTGTGGCTCTGAATACCGAATATGTGTCAACGGCTAAGATTGGCAATATTATCATAGGCACAGAGGGCGTAAGTGATTATTATGGGCTACAGGTCAATGGAAGCACCGACAGGGTGCCTGTACCTGATAAAAACGTAGCAGTGCTGAGGGGCGTGACCTTAAATGTTTAGAAGCAAAGAGTATTGCATCAAAACACTGCATCAGCTGTACAGGAAAGATAAATGGATAAATGAGCTTTTCAAAAGCGTGGGGCTGAATCTTGACACTTTATCTGCAGCAGTAGATGAAATCTACAATAACATTTTTTTCGACACAGCTACAGAAAGAGCTATCAAGTATTATGAGCGTGAGCTTGGCATTACTCCTGCAGCAGGACAGAGTCTTGATGATCGCAGGGTTGTTATTCGTGCTCGATGGGTTGGCACCGGTAAAATTGATATAATGTTCCTGCAAGAAGTCGCCAACAGTTGGAAATATGGAACAACGGCGCTGGAGTTTATCGGAGGTCGTATACACGTTAAATTTATATCTCCCATTGGTGTTCCTGACGACATACAGGCCTTGAAAGATGTTTTAGAAGATACCAAACCTGCGCATCTGGCTATATTTTATACCTTCTTATGGCTTACTTGGGGACAAGCCAAGGATTATGGCTCGTGGAGACAGCATAAGGATAATGGTTCTTGGTTGGATGTAAAGAGATTAAAGGAGGGCTAATATGAGCGATTTTCAAGGGTTACCAAAAACCACAAATTTGAATTTGAATAAGCCAGGTTATGACAATGTGGCTGACATAATGGCACTAAATGAAAATGCCGATATCATTGATGCAGCCATTAAAACCAACATTGATGCTATAGCCAACATAAAAAAAGGATATGTCAAAACTGTTAATGGCGTTGGTGTTGATAGCAAGGGCAATGTCAACGTCAAGGAATATACACATCCTGCCAGCGGTGTAACAGCAGGCAGTTATCGCAAAGTAACTGTAGATGCTCTCGGCCATGTGACCGCTGGCGAAAATCCGATATTGGCGATTGCTGAAGGTGGTACCGGAGCAGATAATGCTAACACTGCATTGAGTAATCTCGGTATATTAGGTGCTATCGTTAACGCAAGCGTAAGCGGTAAAACAATTACGTTTACAAAAAAGGATAATACAAAGTTTAGCATTGATACGCAGGATACAAATAACGGTATTGTAGCTGCTTTGTTAGAACAAAATGGCTACGTAAAATTTGCGAATGGTCTAATTCTGCAGTGGGGATATTATAAAGCCACTAGCGGCAGTTATACCGTAACATTTCCGATTGCCTTTGGCCGCCAAACCTGCGCCGTCTGCGTCACCAACGTAAATAGCGGCGCCGGCTACCCAGTTACATATACACCCAACACAAGCTCAATAAAAATCACTAATAAATGCTACGAAAATTTTTGGATTGCAGTTGGCTTTTAGCAGTGGGGATTGGCGTCGACGAGTAGGGCCTGGGCGACAGAAAACAAATACCCAATCAGCTTTAGAATTGCAACTTTTGCAATATCCCTAATCCCACGTAATCCAGCAGAAAATAGCATATACACCGAACAGGTCGGAATAAAACTCTGTACAAAAACAGGATTTTACGGTGGACTGCAGATAACATGTGATACTGACAATCTATTTTATATTGCTATCGGAATTTAGCGCCCTAATACGACAATATTCGCCGTGCCAACATATCCCGTAAACGTCAAAAATTGAGAATCAGTAGTCAAAATTGTACATCCAAATTCTGTTTTGTCGGCACCCTCTAATTGACGGCTAACCAAAGCTATATACACGGTTGTCATGGATATTGGGTAATCAAATCTTGTAGATTTCCATGATGAGTATTGTTTATTTCCCCACTGCTAAATGCCATAGGCAAGCCAATACGTTTTACGACCTGCGCTGCTATAACCTACTGCTGTAGCTCCAGATAATGTTACATCAACTGGATTTTGAGGGATGCCATCACCTGTAGTTACCATGATGCCCAAAACGGATTTTGGATAGCGGAGAGGAAAGGTTATTTTGTTGCTTTCGTCACCGGTATATCCCCACTGCAAATCGAAACCGCCCTAGCTAAGGGGCGTAGAAAGGAAAAAATAATGAACGATAAACGTGTAAATCAATATCTCATCCTGCCTGAAGCTGGGCAGAGGAAAGACACCAAGCTTGCCGTAGAGTACGACGAGAAACAAATTGCCGAATACGTTGCTAATGGTTACGTCATCGTTAACCAGGCTGATTTTAACAAACTGATTGGTAACGCTGACGGCGAATATCTTATTGCTGATGACGGCACAGTATATCCTAAGCCTGCTCCTACCGACGCAGAACTGCTGGCATCAGCTAAGCCTGCCAAAATCGCAGAGCTTAAGGCTGCGAGGGACAGCAGAGAGGTTGAGCCTATCGAGTATGCTGACAACCTGTATGATTACGATGACAAAGCGCGCGAGCGTATCAACGCTGCCATCATCGCCTTAGACGTGCAGACTGCTCAGACAAAGGCTGTTGCCAGCATCGACTGGACGACGGCAGATAACGCCGATGTCAAGGTAACAGCTGACGATTTACGTTGCGTTATCGCGTCCGTAGCGCAACGCTCAAACGCCTTACATATAGCCTATCGCGAGGCTAAGGACAATGTAGAGACTGCGACAACTGTTGCCGACGTTGAGGCTGTTACTCTCAGCCTCTAAAACGGCTCAAACCCTTGCTGTGACTGCGTTTAGAGCACATCAGGCCGATGCTGGCCAACGTGTAACACGTTAGCAACATAAAATCCGCGCAGCGGCAAGGCTGAACGGCACCAGCGCCTGCTGGATAAGCAACACGTTAGCAACACAGCCTATATCATATCAATAGCTTTTTTGAGCTCGTGGAGTGACTTGTGCGTGTACACGCCCTTGGTTACTCCTTGGCTGGCGTGGCCTAATATACGTTTGACGGCTGTCTCGTTAGCTCCGGCGTTGTCGAGCATCGTGGCGCACGTATGCCTGCACTCGTGCGGCGTGTGATGGCAATTAGCCGCTTTCATGACGTTGTCAAACCGCATCCGGAAACGATGATAGGACAGGGCCTCGCCATTATCTACAGTGATGAGCGTTTTGCCGGGCTTATCCATCCAAACCTGGAAGTAAGGCAGCGCCTTGCGGTTGATGGGTACAGCTCTGTTTCTGCCGGCCTCAGTCTTGCTGTCACGGACGATAAAATAACGCTGCTTGAGCTTAACGTCACTTTTCTGTATCGCCAAAAACTCGCCCGGTCGCACACCGCTGTAACACATCATCACGATGCACATCGCCCAGCGCGACAGCTCAGCATCACTGTTAGCTAGCTTCTTTACCCTGTTGAGCTGGCGGGTTACAAACGGTTTTTTGGGATATTTTGTAACCTTTTTGTCTATGTCGATGTAGCAGGCTATTGAGCCAAATCCATTAGGTAATTTCATTTTTATCATCTCCTTTGATTCAATTATAAAGGAGATAGGAAGGAGGGAAAATTTGGACTTGCAAACTATATCGGTGCTTGCCAGCGGAGTTTTCTTCATAGCTACATATCTCATTGTTCAACCATTAAAGCTTAGCATTAACGCATTGCAAGTTAGCGTTGATCGTTTGGCTAAAACGATGGAAAAGGTTAGAGTAGAGGTTGCTGACAACAACGAAGAGCTGGCCAGAAACGAGGAAAAATTAAAAACATTATTCACTAATACTAGCACGCTGGAATGGCGCATTCGTCATATTGAAGAACGTTGTGAGAATTGTCAGTGTAGGGAGCCAAAATGAAGAAATTGATTAATATGTTAAAAAAAGATGAAGAAACCATTAGCATTGGGCGCATATGTGCTGTTCTAGCAATGGTTTTGTTTATTGTAGTGAGCCTGTTTTTAGCATTTAGCGTTAAAACTTGGGGTAACTATGATACCTTTGCTTGGGTATGCCTAGCATTTGTTCTTGTGCAACTGGGCAATAAAGCAATCGAGACAAGAATGTTTAAGATTGGAGATGGTAAGCAATGAAAGTTTTTTTGAATCCTGGTCACTGTCCCGGTGTTGACTGTGGCGCAGTGAATAATGATTACGGCGTAACCGAAGCCGCAATTGTGCGCGAGGTCGGTGACCTGGTGGGCGATTATCTGCGTAAAGCAGGTTGTGAGGTTAAGCTTTTGCAGTCTGATAATCTGGCTGGAGAGAATCCAAATTATCCTAATGTATGCGCATCAGCAAACAACTGGCCAGCAGATGTTTTTATCAGTCTCCATTGTAATGCAGCGTCGGCAGGCCAGGCTAATGGAACAGAGTGCTTTGTATTTAGTCACTGGAGTGCGTCGGACAGATTGGCGGCGTGCATCCAATATCAAATTGTCAATTCTTTAGGAACTTCAGACAGAGGTGTGAAAGAGGGGCCGAGGTTGATTGTGCTGCATAATACTACAATGCCTGCTGTTTTGGTAGAGCTTGCGTTCATTAGTAATGATGCAGACTGCGAAAAACTCATCGAACGCAAGAGAGAGTTTGCGGCGGCCATCGCCCGAGGTATTACTGATTACATTGCTGCAGAGAGGGGAGAGTGACATGTATTATGGTGAGCGCGAAGTTAAGGTTATCGGTTACGCTCTGCTTATCGCTGGCCTTGTATGTCTTGCCGGTCTGCTGCTCAGCGGCGGATGCGGGCAATACAAACAGACCGGTAGCACCAGCGGGGTACGTGCTGCTACCGACGGAACAATGGCAAACATTAAGCAACAACAGCAGGCTGTTGCAAGCAAACTTGATGCTGCTCGAAGACGAATTAATGATGCTGGACAAGCCGTCGAGCGAGCTGATGGAGCAATTGGCAATAGCGAAGCAGCAGTTAAGCGTCAGCAAAACAGCATTAAGCGATGCCAACAGCTCGCTAAAGAATGCAGAGAGCTTGCTGCAGCAAACGCAGCAATCATATCAAGCATTGGAGCGCCAACTGGAAGCGGAACGGACAGAGCAGACTAAGCAAAATAAAAAAGCCTATCGCAAAGGCTGGCTTAATGGCTTTTGCATAGGCTTCGGTTCTGGAGTTGCTGTGGCTTTATTTAAATAGTTGTTCTTGTGCTATATATAATAGGAAGAAAAGTGCTACTTCTAGGGTTATATTGCGAAACCATAATCCGCAGCAGCGGAGAGAAGTCTGTCAAATTCCATGAGGATCACTCCTTAGTGTTTTTTACGCCAGAACTTGGACGTTACGATTGACCACACGAGCTTCAACAGCTTGTACCAAGTCACCGCCGAGGGTGTTGAAAACGTTGGCTGCGACGATTTTTTGCATGGCTGCGTCGGTTTCGGCTTTGGTGAGGTTTTCTTTGGGGTTGGAGATGGTGATGATTTTGGTGCTGCCTGCAGCGTTTTTAAAGACGAGTTGTAAAGATTTTTCCATGGGTGATTGCTCCTTTGTGTCATGATGATAAAAGTTCGGTAGAAGATAGCCTCTCCTTGGGGAGACAAGGTGAATTGCCCGCAGGGCAAGAGAGGGCGCCCTGGGGCGGGTGCCGAGCTTGTCGAGGCGGAGAGGGGATTCGCCAAGCCTAACGCTATTCGTAAGCGTGGAAACAGCAAACCCCTCTCAGTCACCCTATCGGGTGACAGCTCCCCCCGAGGGGAGCCTTTTTTTACGCTTCCGCCAGCTCACTCTTTTCGGTCAGCTCAATATCCTTATAAGGCTTCTCCATCAAGCCGCCGAGGGCAGTGCCTGCATCGTACACCTTGTCCAGTGCAGCGTCAGTCTTGACACCGTTGAAGTTTTTCGCCTTATACTTAGTAGTGCCGTCGGCACCGGTGCCATCCTCAACGTTGATTACCAGAGTGCGTTTCAAAATTTCCTGATTGATTT
>OKRS01000330.1_pt1 | contig 36997 bp, 36 predicted proteins | sample 1601191 | NCBI WGS metagenome assembly OKRS01 (sample SAMEA3541509, study PRJEB24748) | human gut metagenome | biome: human gut; feature: human-associated habitat; material: faeces | place: China | collected 2012
TGTGTAGCCCCGGACGTAAGGGCCGTGCTGATTTGACGTCATCCCCACCTTCCTCGCACCTTACGGTGGCAGTGTCCGCAGAGTGCCCGGCTTCAACCGATGGCAACTACGGAGAGGGGTTGCGCTCGTTATGGCACTTAAGCCGACACCTCACGGCACGAGCTGACGACAACCATGCAGCACCTTCACAGAGGCCCCGAAGGGCGTCATTGTCTCCAAATCCTTCCTCTGCAATTCAAGCCCGGGTAAGGTTCCTCGCGTATCATCGAATTAAACCACATGTTCCTCCGCTTGTGCGGGCCCCCGTCAATTCCTTTGAGTTTCACCGTTGCCGGCGTACTCCCCAGGTGGGATGCTTAACGCTTTCGCTTGGCCGCTCACCACAAAGGCGAACAGCGGGCATCCATCGTTTACCGCGCGGACTACCAGGGTATCTAATCCTGTTCGATACCCGCGCTTTCGAGCTTCAGCGTCAGTTGCGCTCCAGTGAGCTGCCTTCGCAATCGGAGTTCTTCGTGATATCTAAGCATTTCACCGCTACACCACGAATTCCGCCCACTTTGTGCGTACTCAAGGAAACCAGTTCGCGCTGCAGTGCAGACGTTGAGCGTCTACATTTCACAACACGCTTAATCTCCGGCCTACGCTCCCTTTAAACCCAATAAATCCGGATAACGCCCGGACCTTCCGTATTACCGCGGCTGCTGGCACGGAATTAGCCGGTCCTTATTCAAATGGTACATGCAATGCGCCACACGTGGCGCACTTTATTCCCAAACAAAAGAGGTTTACAACCCATAGGGCAGTCGTCCCTCACGCTACTTGGCTGGTTCAGGCTCTCGCCCATTGACCAATATTCCTCACTGCTGCCTCCCGTAGGAGTTTGGACCGTGTCTCAGTTCCAATGTGGGGGACCTTCCTCTCAGAACCCCTACTGATCGTCGCCTTGGTGGGCCGTTACCCCGCCAACAAGCTAATCAGACGCATCCCCATCCCATACCGCCAAATCCTTTCGTCATCAAAAAATGCTCCCTAATGACTGCATACGGTATTAATCCGCCTTTCGACGGGCTGTCCCGTGGTATGGGCCAGGTTGGATACGCGTTACTCACCCGTGCGCCGGTCGCCAGCGTACTGAAGCAAGCTTCTGTACCTGCTGCCCCGCGACTTGCATGTGTTAAGCCTGTAGCTAGCGTTCATCCTGAGCCAGGATCAAACTCTCCATTGTAAAGTTTCTTTATATTCATCATTCCATTGCTGGATGACTGTAATCTCTGTTCAGAATGCCTTCTCAATTATCGGTTTACCTTAAGAATTGATAGGTTTCGTTTTACCCAAACTTCATTTCCCGTATACCCCATATTATATAAGGTAAGAAGTGAAGTCTGCTTCTTGTACTACTACTTCTCTGTTTATTGTAATCTTTTCAAAGAACTCTTTCTTTATCCGCTCTTTCAAACTCTGCAACTGTCTTGCAACAGCGTTCGTTCTCAAAAGCGGATGCAAAGGTAGTCAGTTTTACAATACAAAGCAAATGTTTTTATGAAAAATGTGCTCAAAAACATATTGTTTTCGTTTTGTTTTACAGAATGGAAGGAAATACGGGCGATTTCACCTTTTATATATTCATGCGCGCGAAAGAAGACTGTGAACGGAAACAGAGGTGGTGAAGATGAAGGAGAGCGAGAAACCATGGGGGAAATTACAGAAAAATAATATGATTACTTGAAAAAACCACTTATTTGGATAAAGGATGTCGCTTGGTTAAATAAAGGATGTTGTTTGATTTCCATGAGAGATTTACCGTATTAAGCATAGAAAGTTACCCGATTACATGTATAAGCCCTCTGAATTTCTTTCCCAACTCAACATATTAAATCTATTGAAGAAGCGAAGCCTGAAAGAAATGTGCGCACATTATGACAATGTGCGCACACAAGTAATGAAGATTGTTATGTGTTATTTCTTCTCCTCTTTCCTAAATGTTTTATCTATATAATCCATAATCAAGTCAACAGCCTGGTCTTCTGTCATTTCGCTGATATCTATGACCAAGTCATAATTTCTTGCATCGTAACGGCTTTTGCCTGCAAATTTCTTTGTATATGCCTCACGCCCCTTATCCACTTTCTCGATTGTCGCGACAGCCTGTTCTTCAGTCAGATTTCTCACTCGCATCATTCTCTCAATACGTTTTTCCATCTTGCTGCGAATAAATATCTTAAGAGCATTAGGATGGTCGCGGAAGATAAAGAAACCAGAGCGTCCTGCTATGACACACGACTCATCATCAGCAAGTTGCTTAAGGAAATCACTTTCCACCCGGAACACGTTTTCCGTTGTCGCCACAGTACTTTCGATAGCGAATCTCTCTTCCACCTTATATCTGTTCATATAGCTCTCTATCAGGTTGTTCCACCAGTTGAATTTTGAAGACCTCACTTCTTCAAGTTCATCCACAGAGAGGTTGAATCTCTTCGTCAGTTCCTTGATAATATCTTTATCATAGAACTTTACTCCAAGTCTTTCGGCAAGTTTTTCACCAACTACGTGTCCGCCGGAACCGACTTCACGGTTTATTGCAATAACAAATTTCTCATTCTTGTTCATAGTCTACTGTGCTTTTATAATATTATACGTATTGGCAAATCATTTCGACCACAAATATAAGAAATCTTTTTTATATTGCCACAGATTTATGCAACATTTTTCGCCCCGGAAATAAAAGTTTTATTGCCGCTGCAAACAGGAAACCCAGCCGTCGGACAACAGATCTCCAACGGCTGGGTTTTCCACCTAATAATTATTTCTTTCAATAACAGACAATCATATTCCTACAACATTTCCGGAAGCTGGAAGAGCTTTATTCCATTACTTCCCTTTATGAGGATATAATAGCCTTCGGGCTTATGGGCGGCAATTTCCGCCTTCACTTCATCCACATCAGCGAATTTTCTGTAGTGACATTTCGTTTTTCCGAACTCTTCACCTACAAGCCAAACGTTGCTGATATTGTTTTCCATCAGGAAATCCACAATTTTCTGATGCTCCTCACCGCTCACTTCACCGAGTTCCCTCATATCTCCGAGTATAGCCATCTTGGGAGAAACCGCCATGTCGCGGAAGTTCTCAAGCGCAGCTCTCATGCTTGTCGGATTGGCATTGTAGGTGTCCACAATCAGCTTGTTGCTACCAGTCACCTCCAACTGCGAACGATTGTTCGTCGGTATATACTCCCTCAGTGCTTCGGAAACATCTTCTTCCGAAACATTAAAATAGATGCCGATACATGCGGCTGCAAGCATATTATAGACATTGTAGCTTCCAATCAGATGAGTCTGCACTTCATGCCATCCGCCCTGACGGTGGTTCCAACGGAACTTCAGGAACGGTGCACATTCCATTACCTCTCCACAAACCTCAAGAGAGGAATCATCCGTCGTAGTGCCATATTTGACGAGCTGCAGTCCTTCGGCGATACCTTGCAGGTATTTGTTCTCATTATGTATGAACACAAATCCTCCTTTGTCACGGATATAGTCGTACAGTTCCCCCTTTGTCTTGATGACGCCTTCAAACGAGCCGAAGCCCTGCAGATGCGCACGCCCTACATTTGTTATTATTCCGCAGTCCGGCTCAACGATATCCACCAAGGTCTTTATGTCACCCGGATGACTTGCCCCCATCTCCACTACAGCGATTTCATGCTCAGGCTTAAGACGAAGCAATGTTTTCGGCACACCAATATCATTGTTGAAGTTGCCCTGCGTGTACAGCACATTGTATTTCTTTTCCAAAACCGCCGCCACGAGTTCCTTTGTTGTTGTTTTACCGTTCGTGCCTGTAATGCCGATGATTTTAGTTCCGAGGTGACACCGATGGTAATTGGCAAGACGTTGCAATGTCTTCAGACAATCATCCGTAAGTATAAATCGTTCATCGCCCTGCGGAGCATACTCCTGTTCGTCAACGACGGCATACGCACATCCCTGCTCTATTGCCTTTGCCGCGAAAGCATTTCCATTGAAGGAAGCACCTTTGAGAGCAAAGAAGATAGAGCCCTGCGGACAATCCCTGCTATCAGTTGTCACCACAGGATGCTGCTCAAAGATTTTATAAAGTTCTGAGATTTCCATATTCTTCATTTGTTTATAATGCAAAAGTAGTCAAAAAAACTATATGAAGGAAAGGCAACACACAAATAATTATTTTCAAATTGCATAAGAATTTCACGAAACAAGACGTTTTAACTCTTTTTAAACCTCCGCTATGCAGTAATGAGTAAATATGGTAGTTTTATCGGTGAAACGTATAACATCTGATCTACTCAGAATACGTACTTTTGCAAAGTCAATATTTATGTTTTCTTTTTTCTTATGCTTTTGTAGTGATACAGAAGAAAAGAATAAATAACAATCAACAACGTTTAAAACGTTCCTTTTATAAAAAAGTCTATTAATTGTTGCATCCGCCGCTGTTGGGAAACAGAGGCGGTTTGTTTTTTTGCGTCATTTGCGAATCTGTCCTTCACCTTCCACAATCCATTTGTAGGTGGTAATCTCCTCAAGAGCCATAGGCCCTCGCGGACCGAGTTTCTGAGTGCTGATGCCAATCTCAGCGCCAAGTCCGAACTGTGCGCCGTCGGTAAAGCTCGTAGGCACGTTCCAATATACGCAGGCCGCATCAACAAGAGTCTGGAACTTACGTGCTGCCGCCTCATTACCGGTTATTATACATTCGCTATGCCCGGAACCATACCGGGCAATATGCTCTATAGCCTCATCAATGGAAGAGACAGTACGCACCGCAAGCTTGTAGTCCATAAACTCCGTCCCATAATCTTCCGCAGCAGAATGTCGCAGAAGCTCATGAGGGTATTTTCCGTCGAGGGCAGCATAAGAAGGTTCGTCAGCAAGAAGCACCACATTCCTCTCCGCCAGCAGGCTGCACAACTGCGCCAAGTCAGACAGGCGCTTCTTATGTATCAGCAGACAATCCAGAGCATTGCATACGCTGACCCTCCTCGTCTTTGCGTTATTGATTATGGCTGCCCCCATTCCTACATCACCCCATTCATCAAAGTAAGCATTCACCACACCGGCACCTGTCTCTATCACCGGCACACGAGCCGTGTCACGCACGAAGTCAATAAGCCGTCTTCCTCCCCTTGGAATACACAGGTCAACATATCCCACGGCATTCAACAGTCTTGCCGTTGCCTCATGGGTGGCAGGAAGAAGCGACACCGTACATTCGTCAATACCTTCAGAGCGAAGCACTTCATGAATAACGTTTACCGCCTCGCGATTGGAGTTGTCAGCATCCTTTCCGCCCTTCAGCACACAGGCATTGCCACTCTTGAAACAGAGAGAGAACACATCAAACGTAACATTTGGCCGTGCTTCATAAATCATGCCGATAACACCGAACGGCACACTCACACGGTGCAGACGCATACCATTAGACAGTGTTTTGGCTTTTGTAACCCTCCCCAACGGAGAAGGAAGGGAAGCCACATTGCGCATATCGGCAGCAATGTCGTCAAGACGTGCCCCAGTGAGCATCAGTCTGTCATAAAGAGGATTACTCTTATCCATTCGGTTGAGGTCGAGGGCATTAGCCTCAAGCAGCCTCTCCTTATTGGCAACAACGGCATCAGCAACCTTATTCAAAACGAGAGAACGCCTCTCGTCCGCCAGCAAAGGAAGAAGCTTCCCGGCTTTCTTAACATCAGCAAATATTTTGTCCATATACTTTTCCGTTTTAATAAACCACCATATAGTCGTAATGTATAAGAGGCTTCACATCATGCACCCCCACCATTCCGCTTGCGGTATGCACATCATACGAAGAGCGTCCTATACCTATTATATTATTGTCCTCGTCAAGGATGGTCAGCAGGTCACCTTCTTCAAAATCCCCCTCCACGCTTGTCACTCCCACCATAAGCAGACTCACGGCATGCTTTCCACGCAAAGCCTCGGCAGCCTTGTTATTAACAGTTACTGTTCCTTTAGCAAAGCTCGAACTGTGGGCTATCCATTTCTTCAATGCTCCGGCAGGCTGCGGGTTAGGCAGAAAGACAGTATGAAGAGTCTCCTCCGGATGTTCAAACAAGTCGACAAGCACATTCTCACGCTTTCCATTCGCTATCACCACTCTGATACCCTCATTTGCGACGCATCTGGCAATGTTACACTTGCTCGTCATGCCGCCACGTCCCAAAGAGCTTTTCTCGTTGCTGATATATTCATTGAGGTCTCTTCCCGGCTCCACTATTTCTATAACAGAAGCCCCCGGGTCATTCGGATTACCATTATAGATGCCGTCAACATTGCTCAGAATAACAAGTTCGTCGGCATCCATCATCGAAGCGACAAGACCAGAAAGTTCATCGTTGTCGGTAAACATAAGTTCCGTTATACTTACCGTGTCGTTTTCGTTTATAACCGGAATCACCCCGTTCTCAATCATCACTTCCATACACGCCCTCTGGTTAAGATATTCGCGGCGTGTGGAGAAACTCTCTTTCATTGTAAGAATCTGACCTATATGAATATCATACTCACGGAAAAGGTCATAATAAAGATTCACCAGCTTCACCTGTCCTATAGCCGAGAAGAGTTGTCGCTGTTCTACACTATCAAGCTTCTTTGAAACCTTCATCTCTCCCCTGCCTCCTGCCACCGAGCCACTTGAAACAAGGATTATCTCATGCCCCTTCCTGCGCAAATACGCTATCTGGTCAACGAGAGTTGACATCCGGGTAACGTCCAGTTTTCCGTCACCTCTCGTCAGCACATTACTACCTATTTTAATTACTATTCGCATAATATTTCTTCAAAACACAAAACAAATGAAACGCAAAGATAGCAAATAACTTTCATTTTAACGCAAATTACGCAAGAAAAATAAGATTATCTGTATTAATATACAAACAACCTTGCGAAATGCATAAAAATAGGCTTTTATGCATTTCGCAAACCGCGAAAAACAGGGCTTTTTAGAAAGTTACCGAATTTCATGAAGAAAGTTACGTAATTTCTATGAGAAAGTTACCGACTTTCTAAAAGACGATTCCGTAAGCTTATGTATAAATATACATCAGCTTTGGACTAATTCGACGAACATAGAAAAAGTCATGAACCGCAGAAACGATTCATGACTTCTATTTTTTAACCAAGAGACATACTCTTAACCAATCAATTCCTTTGTCAAGATACTCTCAAGAAGCTCACCTGAGACACGAAGTCTGAACTCACCCTTGATAGCAACGGATATACCTCCCGTTTCTTCCGATACTATGATTGCCACGGCATCGCTGTCCTGCGAAATGCCAAGAGCGGCACGATGGCGCAAACCCAACTCCTTCGGTATGTCGATGCTATGGCTGACAGGAAGGATACAGCCCGCAGCAAGTATACGACGCTTGGCAACAACCATCGCACCATCATGAAGAGGAGAATTCTTGAAGAAGATGTTTTCAATAAGTCTCTGGTTGATGTTTGCATCAATGCGGTCGCCGGTTTCAATGATGTCATCAAGAGAAACCATACGCTCTATGACTATCAGTGCGCCCACTTTACCACGGCTCATGTTGATACATGCCATCACGATAGGCATTATTGCCGTCTTGTCCATATTCTTCTTCCCTTTGCTGCCATTGGAGAAAAGTCTCATGACCCCCCTCATGCGCTGGTGTGCTCCGAGCGAATAAAGGAACTTTCGTATCTCCTCCTGGAAGATTATGATGAGAGCCAATACACCCACACTCACCAACTTGTCCATGATGCTGCCAAGGAGACGCATTTCAAGCACCTGACTCACAAAGAGCCAGATTATGACGAACACGATAATACCTATAAAAACATTCAGCGAGCGTGACTCTTTCATGAGGCGATACACGTAGTATAGCATCAGTGCCACACACACTATGTCAATAATGTCTTTTATTCCGAATACAAACATTTCTTTTACTTAAAATTTTTATTCTCCGACTGTAGCCTTTACAATCTTCACCGTCTCAACACATTCCTTCACATCATGCACCCTCAATATGGAAGCGCCCTTCAGGAGCGACATGGTGTTTATTACCGTTGTTCCATTCAATGCCTCCGCAGGCGAAGAGCCGAGGAGCTTGAAAATCATGGATTTACGCGACGCACCTACAAGAATCGGAAGATTAAAAGCCTTCAGCTGTTCCATATTGTCGAGCAAAGTATAGTTCTGCTCCAGCGTCTTTCCAAAGCCGAAGCCCGGATCAAGGATAATGTCTTTCGCTCCGAGGTCGCGAAGCAGCTGCACCTCACGTGCGAAATTCAACATTATATCTTTCATACCTCCATGGGTGGACATAAGGATGTATGGCACTCCAAGCTTTGCTACCATGCGGAAGATAGCTGGATACTTGTTGTCTTCATGCTCCATTTCGCCATTGGGATTGGTGGCGTCAGCACCGCCGAAGGCACCATTGATGTTCCCTTCAGACACATCATTGATTATTGCTGCGCCAAACTCCTCGACTGCCATCTTTGCGACCTCCGGACGGAAGGTATCGATGCTGAGCAACGCTTCCGGCTGCACTTCCCTCACTATCTGCAGGGCTCTTCTCATCCTCTCCATCTCCTCGTCCGCCGTCACTTGGGCAGCTCCCGGACGTGTAGAGAAAGCTCCGATGTCTATCATGGAACCACCTTCACGGATAATCTGTTCAGCACGGTCAGCAATCTCCTTTTCCGACTGTTTCCTGCTTCCTGCATAGAATGAGTCAGGAGTAACATTCAGTATACCCATCACCTGCGGTTCCGACAGGTCTATAAGTATGCCATTGGCATTTATTGTATAATCAAGTAGATTCTTCATTGTCATAAAAATAAGGTTATAAGGAGTATCACTCCACATCAAACTCTCTGCTCACGAAACCTTTGTATGTGTTCACGCCGATTTCCACCTTGTCCCCTGTCGCCAATTCGAACGGCAGTCTGTACATCGGTATGCTTAAATACACCTGAGTGGAATAATACTCTGGAACTTTGTTCTGGTCGTGAAGGAGTTTCAGTCTGTATAGCTTCGCCCCACTTTGCAGTTCTACCGTTTCATAGTGGAGCATACCAAGCGACTGTGTGCCAATCTTTCCGTCCTTACTGCCTATCTTGATATAGAGGCTCAAGTTAATATAGCGTTTGTTTGCACTCATCCATGCCGCTTCAAAAGTCACGGGATCTTCAGGATAAGTCACCGTTGATGCTGCCGCCTTGGACTTACCCAGCACCTTAGGCACCAACACCTGCTTAACGGCTATTGCTTTTGTCGTGGTCTTGTCTTCCACCTTATTATAATATAGCAACGCTCTATATACGGAGTCCTTGGTCTTTATCCAGTCAGCCTTAACCTTTGGCTGGAAGATGATTTCCGTTCCATCATCTGTTGTGGCAGAAGACAAGAGAGCCTCATTGTCGGTCTTTGCCTCAACAAAATCGGCACACATATAAGAAAGACTGCCGTCGCCTGTGTCATACGATTCCGATGTACATGCCCAACAAAGCATGGACAGCAACATCATCAGACCAAAGGCGGAGACAGTCTTACGCTTCAACATATCTTTCATTTTTAGTTGCCTGTAACAGCCATGAAGTTTCTTGCAGGGTTTGCATACATAGTGAGCATACGCTCAAGCAGGAACGACTCGTCCTTGCCCGGGATATCTATCTTTGCAAGTTGTTTCTTCAGATATTCATCAAAGACGGCAATATCCTGTTCCGTATACTTGTCTGCATGCTCTTTAGTACCATCGAGTCTGTCAAGAGCTATATAGTTGGACGGATATAGACGATAGTTGCGGAAAATCTCCCTGTCTATATGCTCCGCAATGACATCGAAGACCTTTGCCTTTGGAATGTCGGAAGACAGATTCTTCAGGAAATCATCGATACATGGAGCACAATGATAGTGTACACGTCCCTTGTATCCCATTATTCCCGTCTGCATACTTACCACATCATCATGAGCCGACTTCTTCCATCCTTCCACATCGCGTTTGAGCTGGAACTCGGCAGCCTTCAGGAAATCACACGGGTCATATTCGTACGAAATGGTGAGCGGCACTATATGTAACTGCATAAGACGCTCTACGGGAGAGCCTTCACCACCCATCGCCATCATCTTGAGAATAGACGGCTGGGTACGGTCATTGGAATCCTTTGCCCTACCCTCTCGCTGTGCTATCCATATATTGTCGTTTTTCTCTTTGATGACAAAGTGCATGTATTCCGCCATTTTCTTGCTTGCCAAGAGCATCTCTCTCGGGGCAAGCGAACGCTGCACAATGAACGACTTGTTAAGTCTTACCAGATCCTTTACCCATGGCAACGACAGCAGGTTATCTCCAATCGCTATCTCACATGTGGTCTTGAAACCAGCATCATACAACAACACATCGAGCAAAGCCGAATCGAGCACGATGTCACGATGATTGCTTACAAAGGTATAACGCTTTGTCACATCAACATCGGTCGTGTCCATATCCCATCCCTTACTTGCCTTTGCCATAAGGTTCTTAAGAAAGCCATAGCAGAAAGCAAGCTGGAATTCAAGATTTGTCTTGCACTGCATCATCTTTGCCCCGATAGCCTCTGCTGGCACTCCTGGGTAAAGATAAGCCAATACTTGTCTGAACTGTTCGTTGTCGAGCAATCTCTTGTACACATCCTGCAGCTCATCAGGTTCGAAGGGGCGGATGTCGTCGTAGACAGATGGTATGTTCATATAAGGTGGTATTTAAAGATTAACGGAACTGGTTTTCCACTATGTCGGTAAGAACATCCGTCATGTTCAGTCCGGCAGCCTTCACCTGCTGAGGAATGAAGCTTGTGGCAGTCATGCCAGGAGTAGTGTTTATCTCTATCATGTTCACCTTGTCCACTTCCTCTCCGTTGCTTCCCTTTCCACGGCTGATGATATAGTCGATGCGGATAATGCCGTTGCAATGCAGGATATCGTAGATCTGGCTTGTTATCTCCTTCACACGTGCTGTTGTCTCCTCGCTCAAGCGTGCGGGTGTTATCTCTGTTACCTTACCGTTGTATTTGGCATCGTAGTCGAAGAACTCGTTCTGTGTGACCACTTCCGTTGCCGGGAAGACAACGCTCTTTTCACGTGTCTTGTAACATCCGATGGATATCTCCGTTCCTTCGATGAATTTCTCCACCATCACATCATCGCTTTCCATTATTGCCTTGCGGATGGCAGGAGCCAATTGGTCTTTGTTTTTCACCTTGGAAACTCCGAAGCTGCTTCCGTCAGCTGCCGGCTTAACGAAACATGGCATACCGATTTTCTCCTCTATCTCATCGTCGCTCACAAGTGTCTCATAGCCTTTACGTATAAGCAGACTGTCTGCCACGCTCACGCCATAGCCTCTTAGATACTGGTTCAGTACGAACTTGTCGAATGTCATTGCCTCCACCAACACTCCGCTTGTAGAGTAAGGCAGATGAATAAGTTCGAAATAGCCCTGCAGTATTCCGTTCTCTCCCGGGGTACCGTGTATGGTTATATAGGCATAATCAAACTGCACGAGTTTGCCGTCTTCCATAAATGAGAAGTCGTTACGGTCTATTGGTGCGAGAGTACCGTCGTGCAGTTCCACGTGCCAGTCGTAACCCTTCATGTCTACGATATAAACATTGTAACGCTCTTTGTCAAAGAAAGAATAGAGTCCCTGTGCCGAGCGCAAAGACACATCGTGCTCTGATGAGTCACCACCACATACGATGGCTATTGTTCTTTTCAGATTTTTCATAATAGTATATTTTTTATTTGTTGTTCAATATGTTAAGTAACTACCGTTACATTTCTTCGTCATTGCTCTGTCTTCTGCGCCATTTCTCCAGCAGCTGTTCCATATCATCGGGCAATGTTGAAGTGAAATCCATCTGCTTTCCCGTCTTTGGATGGACGAAACCGAGGGTCTTGGCATGAAGAGCCTGCCTTGGACATATCTTGAAGCAGTTGCGTATAAACTGCTGATAGCTTCCACAACGCTCGCCTCTGAGTATTTCGTTGCCGCCATAGCGCTCATCACTGAAGAGCGGATGTCCGATATGCTTCATATGAGCACGTATCTGATGTGTGCGTCCTGTTTCAAGTATACACTCCACAAGCGTCACATAGCCGAAACGCTCCAGCACATGATAGTGGGTAACTGCCGTTTTCCCTATTCCCGAATCCGGAGGAAAGACAGCCATACGGAGCCGGTCTTTCGGATCCCGTCCTATATTTCCTTCTATGCGTCCCTCGTCTTCCTGGAAGTTTCCCCATACAAGGGCATTATAACTGCGGTGTGTTGTCTTGTTGAAGAACTGCACTCCCAGTTTTGTCTTTGCCAATGGTGTCTTTGCAACTACAAGCAGCCCACTGGTGTCTTTGTCTATACGGTGTACGAGTCCTACTTCCGGATCATTGGGATCATAGTCCGGTACATCTTTAAGATGCCAAGCCACAGCGTTTACCAATGTGCCATGATAGTTGCCGCATCCCGGATGCACCACCATCCCTGCCGGTTTGTTTATAATCATCAGTTCGGAGTCTTCGTAGACGATGTCAAGCGGAATATCTTCAGGCTCTATGCTACTGTCGTACTGCGGACGGTCGAGCATAAGGGTTATTACATCGAGGGGACGCACCTTATAGTTGCTCTTTACCGGTTTCTCGTTTACATGTACAAAGCCCAAATCGGCAGCTCTCTGTATACGGTTTCTGCTTGTGTGCTGAAGTTTCTCCGTCATGAACTTGTCAATGCGCAGCGGCACCTGTCCTTTGTCTACGACTATGCGCAGATGTTCATAGAGCTGTCCGTTTTCGTCTTCCGTGAGCTCTTCTTCTGTATTTTGTATTATATCTTCTGTCATTCTTTTTCCTGTGGATTTATTCCGGTCCGGTTACGACTTCAAATTCATCGTGTCCTCCACTGCCTTCTATCACACCTTGGTTGTGGTGTTGGCTTGTGGCGTTTACTGAGTCATTGTCGTTTCCGGGATATTCCGGATCCATATACGTAATGTCTTCATCCATGTTCATCACTCCGTCGCCGACTTGTATTGTAAGTACATCGTCCACAGACACGCGTTGTCCGTTATGAAGGTTCTGACCACGGCATGTTATTCCGTACACCCAGTCTTTTTCTCCCGACACATACTGCGGCGGTCCCACCTTGAAGCCCATGGCAATAAGGTTAGCTCTTGCCTCTCTGTAGGAATTGTTGTCGATAAGGTCGGGCAGTGTAAGCATCGGAGAATGGTCTGAGTTTATTACTACATAAATCACTCTGCCCCTTTTCACTTTCGTACCTGGTGCAATAACCTGGTCAAGGATGCAATCGGGTGGCAGAGAACGCACATAGCCCGTATCGGAGACCTCGATTTCAAGTCCTCGGTTTGAGAGCAACTGCTCTGCATCAGTGAACAGCTTGTGTTTGATGTTTGGCACCTCTATTTCCTCACCGTGGTGTGTGTACAGGTCGAGTCCGAACCTCACTCCGAGGCACAACAGCACGACAACAAGGAGCATTGCTCCGAGGTTTGCCCAGAGTTTAGCGCTCATTATCTTTTTGAAGAATTCGTTTGCCGTCATTGATGTTTATGCTTTTCTTTATTCTTTATTAGGGTACAAATTTAGATATTTTTCCGGAATTATAGGCTTATTGGAGGAAAAAGTTTATATATAAGGTGAAATTATGGAGCAAACGGGAAGATGAAAACATACAGTCAAACTGCCAGCAAAGAGCAAACCTCCGTTTACTTGTCCATGAGTCTGCTCGTCTGTCCGTTTACTTGTCCTCCCCATAAAACCGAAAAACCGCAAGACTCAGCTTTCAGGTCTTGCGGTTTTTCGGTTAATCATTATATTTTTACTTCAGAATAACTTTCTTTCCGTTGTACAGATAGATATTGCCCTTTACCGGAGCAATAACCTTTACACCCTGAAGAGTGTACCATGCACCGTCAGCTGTAGTCTCTGCATTTACGCTACTTATGGCCGTTGCGATGTAAGCCTCTTCGGCAGCCTTCAGTTCTTCGGTTGCCTTATTGAGCTCTGCATTGAACTCTGAGGTGTCGTATACGCCCTGAGCCTTGTCGATAGCCGCCTTGAGAGCCTTTGCAGCCTCATCAGTCTCTACGTCGGCATTGCCTAACAACGTTGTTGCCTTCTGTATTTCTGCAAGAAGCAATGCCTTGGCGTCTGTCACATCCTCTGCCACGAATTCCACGAGCCAACGTGGGTCTCCGGTCTTCATCTTAGCCTGCTTTGTAGAAGCGCCAAGGGTGAAGTCTGCATTTGCAGCATTGGCAAACATCGGATCCATCTCGATGATTGTACCGCTTACGTCATAGCCTTCTGCATTTTCAAATGTAACAGTCTCGGTATTGTCCTCAGCAAGAGTCTTGGTCATGTAGGTGTTGTTGTTGAACGTAACCATGTCATCAGCATAAGTGCCTGCCTGGCGTCCTCCAAGAATACGTCGTGCAATCTGTCCTGAACCACAGTTGCTGAAGATGTTGTCCGTTACGATGAACGAAGAACACTTCTGTCCTGCAAATCCTCCGTAGTTAGCCCACTGTCCCTTTACGGCAACATTATGGAAGGTGTTGTTCTGGAAGATAACATAGTTGATTAGGTATCCTGCACGTGTAGCACGTCCGCTATTGTTATACTGTACGAAGTATTTAGCGTCGCTTGCACCTGTATTCCAGAATGTAGAGTTGCTTACAGAGAGTGTGTTTGCAAAGCCGCCCTTGAAGTAAACCACAGCATTGCCATTGACGCCAGTTGCCTCATCGCTTGCGAGATTTACCTTACAGTTGTCGATTGTGAGGTTTTCAACACAGTATTTTACATTGTTGTCGTAAACGAGCTGAGCTTTCACTCCGTTGATGTTCAGGTTGCTAAGACTTACATAGCCCTTGATGTGGTAGTAGTCGTTGCCCTCCTCCTTGAGGTTTTCTGATGGAGTGGCGCTAAGCTGGATGAATGCTCCGGCATTTGCGCTTGCATCTATCGTTGCAGGTGTCTCCTTCACACCGGCGATATTGAGAGGTGCAGCCACCTCTATCGGTGCAGTAACGGTGTAAGTGGCATTGTCTTCAAGTGTGATAGATACAGACTTGAGGTTATCTATGTCTGCAAGACCGTTTGCAAGAGCCTCGTTGATGTTTCCTCCACCATTAAGTGAAAGGTTGAGTTCCATCGGACGAGCCTGCGACTTGTCGTATTCCACGAGCCAGCATGGGTCGCCAATCTTGTATTTTGCCTGCTGTGAACCGGCAAATACCGTGAAGTCGCCATTTGCTGCATCAGAGAACTCAGGATCTGTATTTCGAGATGTCGCAGTCTGGTCTGAGCCTTGCTTTGAAGCATCTGTCCATCCTGTCTGTTCTGCTCCGCCAGCGAAATATGTATTGTTAGCATATTCTACAGTCGGATTGTTTGAGTTCTGACCACCGAGCCATCCGCGGACCTCATTACCAGTCTGTGTTGATTCGGCGATGATTGAGTTCTTCAGAATGAACTGCAGAGACTTCTGTCCCTTGCCTTGCAGGTTGTTGAACTGCTTGTCTACTGCAACCTTATATAATGTACTGTTCGTTATTGATGTAACTTCCTGGTATGTAGCCTGGTCACCATCAAGGTCTTTCACTCTACCTTTAGTCTGCAGCAGATAGCCCTTATGACCATCCTTCGACCATAAGGTTGAGTTGGCAATGCTCAGACTTGCAGGATAGCCCTTGAAGTCGAACACTGCAGAAGAACCGACAAGCTCTACATCCACGTTGTCTATGTTGACATTGTCTACGAGAGACTTCTGAGCATCATTCACAAGAGACTTTGCAAGACCCTTTATCTTAAGGTTCTGCATCATGACAGTAGCTACGCTCTTGTAGTTTGCGTTTTCTGTTCCGTCAGCATTCAATGCAAGGATTTCACATCCGTCAAGCTTGACAAACGGTTCTGCAAGAGCAGAAGCGTCTATTGTTGCCGGTGCTGTCGCATCTCCTGTCAGAACAAAGTCGCCACCCGATACGATAGGCTCTGTCACGGTATACTCTCCACCTGCTGCGAGATTGATGTAAACACCGCCAACTTTGTCGCCAGAAGCCTCAACGTCTGCTCTCTCCGCCTTGATGATGTCAGAGAGGTTTGCACCTGTCTCTACGTTGTCGATTGAAATATTCTGCGTCTGAGGAATTCGTGTTACGGAGATTGGCCAGAACTGAACGTTGTCGTTGTACACGCCAATTGCTCCTACTACGTCAAAGACGTCGTAAGGTGCCGCCTGTTCAAGATTCTTGCTGAACTGGTCGTAACCTTTTATTATAGTGCCGTCTTCTGTCTCAAACTCATAGTTTGCCTTTGCTTTGCCTGATGCTTCTGCCGTGATGTAGTAGTGTACGTTTTTCAACACACCTACCTTATTCATATTTGCAGCCACAATGTCTGCCGGAACAAATTCATCAAAAGTAATCTCGTCTTTCACGCCTTCCACTGCGGTAAGGGCGGACGATGGTACAGCCTCGAAGAGCTTGTTGAAGTAAGAAACGGAGCCTGTCCAGTTAGCAGCAATATGCTGTCCCGGCTCAAGTGTTGCGGCACCGGAAGCTCCATATATGAGAGAGCTGCCTGTAGCATCCTTTATATATAGGTATCTGCTGTCTGGAATTGCGACAACCGTAGTCTCTCCGCCCAAAGCAAAGAGTGCCTTGTCAGGGAGAGCATTCAGAGTGGCAATATCTGCTACAACAGGTATTGCCTCGAAAGTTTTCGTCACGACGGAACTCTTGTCCGCACCTTTTATTGCAATAGCCTTGACTGTTGTCGTAGCGTTGAGGGTAAACGGCTCAGCGTATGCCGTGCTTGTTGCTGTAGGGTCGATGCCGTCAAGAGTATAATAGATCTTTGCATCTTGTGTTTCACATGCAAGAGTAACGGTTGTTGTTCCCAAGAACGGCGTTGTGCCGGAAATAGTAGGTGCCAACACTTTCGGTGCCTCACCTTCCACAATCGTCACACTTGTGATGTAAGCACGCTTAGGTGTAGAAATAGCCACAGATGTCATTGCTGAGCCGTTGCACACCAAAGAGTATTCTGCCACTTCATTTCCTTCAAGCGTGAAGTCTGTTCCGGCAACGTTAATTGTCGCTTCACTGTCTTTAAACTTCAGCGCCGTAAACTTTATCGCTGTCGGTCTTATCTCCGATGCGAAGTTAAGGGTGAAGCTTCCTTTCTTACTGCTGGAACCCAGCTTCAGGCCTCGTCCTGCTCTGGCAAGATAAACATTGTTGATGTCTGACACGCCAGACAGATACTCGCTACCCGTCTTTACGATTTCCGCCATCGTTGTCAACTTTATATTGGAATCAGATGTTCCAGTATTTTCGTTGAACGTAATGACCTTGTCTGCCGAAATTCCCATCACGAAGCAAAACAGGAATGTCCAGATTAGTAAAAGTTTTTTTTCCATAGAAATTAGTGTTTTAAATTAAGTTATTATTATTGTCTTGTTTTGATAGCTTGAAGATTACATTTCACAGTCTTTTGTTTTAGTTTACCCTGATTATATGCTGGGTGAGCTTTGCATGGGCAAAGATATGAAAAATATCAATAGGTTGTACATCATATAATAAAAAAACTTGGTTTATACGACATTTTCGAGTGACAATTCAGGAAACACGAAATTGCACGTTTTTGAAAGCCGGTAACTTCTCATAAAAAATTCGGTAGCTTTCTCATAGAAATTCGGTCAACCTTCTTTTTAAAACTTGATTTTTGTCGTATCAGTCAAAGTCTGTCTTTCCAGTACTCTCACGGAAGTACTGCAGTACTCTAACGTAAGTACTGGATCTAATTTACAAAGAAGCCGAAGCCAAGTTGCAAGGTTAAGTGGAATAATGGCACTTGCTTCATCATACAAGCCCGTGAAATCCGGAATAAAACAATGCCGGTTGTGAAGCGTAACCCACAATGTTACGCACCACAACCGGCACACTTAGCAAAGCAAAGGAACAGGGAAAAGGAACTCATGTCTTCCACGTCTTAAAAGTTCCCGTCCTAAGACCTCCCGCTTAATCTTCTTTTCTATTTGCCAGTTCCTCCTTCATTTCCTTTGAAACGACCTCAAAGAAATTGAAATTCAGAATCAGCGAGAGCTTTTCAAGGTCTCTCGAACCGACATATTTCTTATTGAAAATCTTGTAAAGATTAGTACGGCTGCAGCCCATCTGTGCCGCAAGCCACACGCAAGTATGTGCTCTTTCCTTAAGTTTCGCCTTTACCAAATTACCGATGTGTAACATAACATGTAAGTATTTTAAAAAGTTTTTTATATTAATATTCAAAACATAGCATAAACGGCAGGGGCATTTTCTTTCGCCTATTGTCCGTATTTCTTTAGTTTACAGACAGAAAAACACCAACAGCCATCCTGAATTTTGACGGACAAATATACGAAATGTAGTTCATATTACACAAATAATTCGGCACAAAGAACAAAAAAAGTATTTAAATTTTCCTTAATGTTGCCTTTTTATAAACTAATCCGTCGCTTTATACCGATTTTGCAAAACAGACATTTCGTTATCTCAATATTAATTTGTAAATTTGCAAAAGTTATAGCAACTGATAAAACCAATTGAATAAACCATAAAAAGAAAGGTTTCCCATTATGAAAAAACAAATGACATCAACCGTCATCATGCTCTTCATGGCAACAGTGACAATGGCAACATGCACAGTGAACAGGAACAAAGCGGCAAACAACAAACATGCAGTAGAAACAACAGCCGTCAGCAATGACGGACAGAAGACCATGGCTCCCGACTTCTCGCTCACCGACATCAACGGCAAGACATTCACACTGTCAAGCCTGAGAGGGAAAGTTGTGGTCATAGACTTCTGGGGCAGCTGGTGCGGATGGTGCATAAAAGGAATGCCGGAGATGAAAAAATACTACGAGAAATATAAAGGAAAGATGGAAATCGTAGGCGTGGACTGCGGAGACACCGACGAGAAATGGAAAGCAGCCGTAAAAGAGCTTGAACTGCCTTGGATACACGTTTACAATCCGAAAGGGATGGGAGACATAACCGGCATATACGAGATACAGGGATTCCCTACAAAATTCATCGTCGGAAAAGATGGAGAACTGCTCAAGACCGTTATCGGAGAAGACCCGGCATTCTACACAGCCCTCGATGAAATAATGCAAAAAGAACAATAGTAGAAGAACGACAAAAGCACAATAAAAACAACAGGACATGAATACATTTATGAACGTAGAAGACCTCGGCAACCTGCAAGAAGCACTCGCCGAGGCAATGGAAATAAAGAAGAACCGCTTCGCCTACCAGCATCTGGGCAAGAACAAGACCCTACTCATGATCTTCTTCAACAACAGTCTGAGAACAAGGCTCAGCACACAGAAGGCAGCAATGAACCTGGGAATGAACGTAATCGTGCTTGACGTGAATGCCGGAGCATGGAAACTGGAAACGGAACGCGGAGTGATCATGGACGGAGACAAGAGCGAACACCTGCTCGAAGCGATACCCGTGATGGCAAGCTATTGCGACATCATCGGAGCAAGAAGCTTTGCCGGACTGACAGACCGCAAATACGACTACGAGGAAACGGTATTCCAGCAGTTCGTGAAACACAGCGGGAAACCGGTCTTCGCCATGGAGACCGCCACAGTACATCCGCTGCAGGCATTCGCAGACCTCATAACAATAGAGGAACACAAGACGAAGAAACGACCTAAAGTAGTGCTCACATGGGCACCACACTGCAAAGCCCTGCCACAAGCCGTGCCGAACTCATTCGCCGAATGGATGAACAAGGCAGACGTGGACTTCGTCATCACACATCCACACGGCTACGAACTCGACTCGAAATTCACAGGTTCAGCCAGGGTGGAATACGACCAGATGAAAGCATTGGAGGGAGCTGACTTTGTATATGCGAAGAACTGGAGCTGTCCGGGAGTGACAAATCCCGAAGACTACGGTAAGATACTTTCCAAAGACATGGCATGGACCATCGACGAGAAGCACATGGCTGTTACAGACAACGGCAAGTTCATGCATTGCCTGCCTGTAAGACGCGGACTTATTGTAACAGACGATGTCATTGAAAGTCCCAACTCACTCGTCATACCCGAAGCCGCAAACAGGGAAATATCAGCAGAAGTAGTGATAAAGAGAATGTTGGAGTAAAAAAAATATACGACAAAAAGCAGCATATTGAAATAATATTCTTACTTTTGCAAAGTATCAGCGATGCACTTAGTCTACACCGCCGAATCTGATGAAAAAACAACTTATTTAAATACACATAAATAAATCATGGATTTAGTACAATCAATCATCGAGCGCGCTAAAAGCAATAAGCAGCGCATCGTGCTCCCTGAAGCAACAGAGGAGCGCACACTGAGAGCTGCCGACAAGGTATTGGCAGAAGACATCGCTAATCTGATTCTCATCGGTAACCCAGACGAGATCCACTCTCTCGCAGAGAAGTGGGGACTCAAGAATATCGACAAGGCAACACTCATCGACCCTGAGAACAACCCTAAGAGTGAAGAATACGCTGAACTTCTGGCAGAGCTTCGCAAGAAGAAGGGCATGACAATAGAGCAGGCTCGTGAACTTGTAAAGAACCCTCTCTATCTCGGTTGCATGATTATCAAGACAGGTGATGCAGACGGACAGATCTCCGGTGCACTCAGCACTACGGGAGATACTCTGCGTCCAGCACTCCAGATTATCAAATGTGCTCCAGGCATCACCTGCGTAAGCGGTGCTATGCTGCTCCTCACAAAAGGGCCTCAGTATGGAGAGAACGGCGTATTGGTAGTCGGTGACGTTGCCGTTACCCCGATGCCAGACGCACAGCAGTTGGCTCAGATCGCAGTCTGCACAGCACAGACTGCAAAGTCAGTGGCAGGATTTGCAGACCCACGTGTTGCAATGTTGAGCTTCTCAACAAAGGGAAGTGCAAAGCACGAGGTAGTAGACAAGGTTGTAGAGGCTACAAAACTCGCAAAAGAACTTGCACCAGAGCTGAAAGTAGACGGTGAGCTCCAGGCTGACGCAGCACTCGTTCCTGCTGTTGGACAGAAGAAAGCTCCTGGCAGCGACATCGCAGGAAAGGCAAACGTGCTCGTATTCCCATGCCTTGAGGTAGGAAACATCTCATACAAGATGGTTCAGCGTCTTGGCGGAGCAGAGGCTCTCGGCCCTATCCTCCAGGGTATTGCACGTCCGGTAAACGACCTCAGCCGCGGATGTTCTGTAGACGACATCTACAAGATGGTTGCCATTACAGCATGCCAGGCTATGGATGCCAAATAACATAACATTCTAAAACTATAAATTCACACTATGAAAATTCTAGTTCTGAACTGCGGAAGTTCATCTATCAAGTACGCTCTCTATGACATGGACAGCAAGACTGTCATGACATCAGGAGGTGCGGAACGTGTAGGACTTGACGGAGCATTCGTCAAAGTAAAGCTTGCCAACGGCGAGAAGAAAACAGTGATGCACGACATCCCTGAGCATACAGAAGGTGTAAAGTTCATCTTCAGCCTGCTCACCGACCCGGAAATCGGTGTCATCAAAGACCTGAAGGAAATCAATGCCGTAGGCCACCGCATGGTACACGGAGGAGAGAAGTTCAACAAGAGTGTACTGCTCACCGATGAAGTACTCAAGGTGTTCGAGGAATGCACAGACCTCGCTCCGCTACACAATCCGGCAAACCTCAAGGGTGTACGCGCCGTACAGGAGTTGATGCCAGGACTGCCACAGGTAGGAGTATTCGATACGGCATTCCATCAGACAATGCCTAAGGAGGCTTACATGTATGCTGTTCCTTACGAACTGTATGAGAAGTATGGCGTTCGTCGCTATGGCTTCCACGGAACATCCCACCGTTACGTGTCACAGCGCGTTTGCGAATTCCTCAATGTAAAGCCTGAGGGCAAGAAAATCATCACATGCCACATCGGTAACGGTGCCAGCATAGCAGCCGTAAAAGACGGCAAGTGTATCGACACATCAATGGGCCTCACTCCACTGGAAGGACTGGTGATGGGTACACGTAGTGGTGATATCGACGGCGGCGCAATTACATTCATCCAGAAGAAGCTTGGCTTGGACGCTGACGGCATGTCCAATCTCCTGAACAAGAAGAGCGGTATGCTTGGCTTAACAGGCATTTCTTCAGATATGCGCGAAATTGACTCGGCATGCAAGGCAGGCAACGAACGTGCAAAACTCGCTATCGAGATGTACAACTACCGCATCCGCAAATACATCGGTGCTTATGCAGCTGCCATGAATGGTTGCGACATCATCGTGTTCACAGCTGGTGTTGGTGAGAATCAAGCAAGTATGCGTGAGGAAGTATGTAAGAATCTTACTTACCTTGGTGTTGAAATCGACGTGGAGAAGAACAAGGGCATTCACGGTGATGAAGCTGTAATCTCTACTCCTAACTCTAAGGTTACAGTAGCTGTTATCCCTACAGACGAGGAGCTGATGATTGCTACAGATACTATGGCATTGCTATAATACAGCGATACATATTAAAGAAAAAGAATAAAAACATACCAGAAGAAAAGGCTGCAACATTATTGTGCAGCCTTTTTTCTTTTATTATAAAGACATATACCTTAATTATAAAGGCATACACCTCATCACAAAGACGCATATTGTTTATTGTACAAATCACAATAATAACACATAAAATCGCATAAAAAGTACATTATGTAACTTTTTATCTGTTTATATTTTACATTTAGCATTTATTTTATTACTTTTGCAAACACATTCAAATAACAATAACACTTCAACAAAAAACGACCAATACAGTATGAGAAAGAAAATAATTACAACAGCAATACTGCTTGGAGCAACTGTTTTGAGTATGAATGCCCAAAACAACGTTTATCTAATGAAAGGAGACAAAATAGTTGCCCAATATGCAATAGACGACATAGACTACCTTTCCTTCAAACGTCCAGAAGGAGAGATAGAAGGAACTGTTGCGCTAACCGCAGTGGAAACAGGGAAAAACTTTCTGAAATACAATGTAAAAACCGCAGAGAAAAACCAGTATTACGGACACGGATTCTTTCAGTCACAGACCATAGACCGTATGCTACGTACATATTATGATACGAACATAAACGAAGTTGATGACGCTACACTTAAGAAAGTCATAAAATCACTGCTTGCCAACCATGGTTTCCTCGACAAAGGAAACAAGACATACACCATAAAGAATGGAGACAACGATGGCAATGGTACGGATTATTTCATCCCAGGCGGACAGGATTTCTATGTTGCGACAGTAAACATCACAGACGTTGATGAACAAGGTGGAACAATGGGGGATGAAGTATCTGTAATAAAGATGACCACCAAAGAAGCTGGAGAAAGTAAAGAAACCATGGGCATCGAATATACCGGACTGAATGCCAAAGGCGAGGCGACATACAACATAACGCCAGGCAGCGGAATAAAGACGATGTACACTCTGCTCACAAAGAAAGCCCAACTCGACCAGTATATCTCCAACTATGGCTACGATTACGTTATGTTCTCATTCGGTTCACCGATAACTGCTCAGGATTGGAACACTTACGGAAATCAAGCAGCATGGGGACTCGATGATGAAAACGACTACGTGATGAGCGTACTTGGCATTGATGCTGACGGCGACTGGGTGAAAGCAAAAGACGAACAACACATTGTAATATCAAACGACAAATGTCCGAAAGTGAACGTGCTGAGCAAAGAAGCCAGTGACGGCAATGTAAAAGTGACCTTTGAAATAACACCAAGCAACGTAAGTGCAGCCCACGTGAGACTGATGCCTGACAACGATGTCGTTGACGAACTAAACCGAAACAAGACTCTCGACCAGATCGCAGTGGAAGGAGATGCTACGGACATCAAGGCAGATATCAACTATTATGGCGAATATACATTCTCAAAAGAAGACGTTGAACGCGGATGGTACTCACTACTTATCAGCGGAACCGATGAGAATGGAACCAACGTGACAAGGCTTATCTTCCACACACATCTTGAAAATGCAGAGTGGGAAATAGAAACAACAACATTTCCTGTCCAGGCTGATACAGCGAAGACAAAAGCAACGAAACAGATTTCCTTTACAGCAAAAGGGCTTAAGCAGCATCTATCTGTCAAACCGACTGTTGATATAAACAGAATAAGTCCAAGGAGTTTCAAAAAGACAGAGAACAGCAAATAATATAGAATAACTTAAACGTAAAACAATAAGCGTATGAAGAAACTATTGATTGCAGCGGCACTGCTATGCAGTATGTGCACAACAGCATTTGCCGACAAAGAAGTGAACGTACTATATCTCGATGGCACACCACACACCATAAAGATGGCCGACATCGACAAGATTGAACTTTCACCAGGAAACATCAATGTAGTAAAAAACAGTGGTGCAAGCGAAACTTACGAGATAAGCAAGATTGATAAAATCGAATTCAGAGACGGTACCACTGCGGTAGACAAAATCAAGAATACTGCAGGTGGTGACATTCTCGTCAAGACCGACGGCTATGGCATTGATGTGAGCGGACTCAAAGACGGCGACAACGTTATGGTCTACACCCAAGGAGGAACACTCGTTGCCAAGAGCAATTCACAAAACGGCAATGCACATGTTGATGGCTCATCGTTAAGCAAAGGCATATACGTGATAAAAGCCGGAGGAAAATCTCTGAAAATGGTGAAGAAATAAGACTTCCCTCATAGACAAGCCGCAGAAGAGTCCTCAAAGAAGGAAGAACAAGAATAATAAAAACTTAAAAAACAATAGCTATGATAAAGAAACTATTTTTCTCATTAGTTGCATTAGCAGGACTGGCAATGCCGGTGTCTGCACAACAGGATGACACACAGAAGGATTTCATGTATGTAGTGAAAAACGGAATGGTGGTTGGCACCTACGAAATCGGCAAAGACGTAGACTACATAACATTCACAAAACCGGAAACCCCACAGGCATCGAACTTCGTGAAATACGGAGACAAAACAGTTGATCTGAAATCGGCACTGGTAGTAAAAATGGACGGACAGCTATATGTCTTTCTAAGTCCGAAAGAGGAAATTCCAAGCAACTACGTAGACCTTCTAAACGGAGAGGATGACTACGTAATGATACAGATTCCTGAAGACAAAAACGGTGAGGAGCTGAATCTTGCAGAACTTGCAGAAGACCCAGATGCAGACTACATGCAGGCATACTTCACAAACCCTACAGCTGACGATTTCTACGGAGGAACAAGCACCTTTGACTTCACAGATGACGGTTTCACAGCCGGCACCCTCAAGGTGGAAACAGCAGAAGGAATGTTGAATGTAAGTGTAAACCTGACAAACAGCAACAGCGAAAAGAACTTCCAGGTATCATATCTCGGCTCATGCATTTCGCCATCAGACGACGCAACCAACTATTTCACAGTGGATGGCTTAGAGAAGAAGGTAAACGCAGCATTCTATAAAGACGATGAAGAAAATGCCGCAATGGACTTCTATATCACCTCAGGCACAATAGAAAGCGCAAAAGACCTTGAAAACTGTTATACATACGCACATATACAAGTGCCATATTCCGCACTTGACGGTACACCAATCGACATCACTGCAGTCAATGCAAAGAAATTCAAATTCGATTTCATTGACAACATACAAGAGCAGACTTACAACCTGTCGAACGGCAACATCGGCAATGCAACAGGTACCATCAGCGTACAGCTAATGACAAGTAACTCATTCATAATCAAAGTAGACATTGAGAACTTCGGCACAGGAAGGAACTTCTCAGCAGCTTACGACGGCGAGTTTGCGGAATACACCCTCGAAGTACCCAACGCCTATCGCTTGCAGACACAGGAGGATACAGAACTGAACTCGGCTGTTGTCACCCACAGTGGAGACATATACACAATCTACCTGTCTTCAAAAGAGAATGTGACAACAGTTGAAGGAATGGCAGATGCAGACATCGTAATAGAAATGCCTGACGTATTCATGACCAACGAAGTAAAGGGCTTCTCCGGAACAGAAGACAATGCCAAGATCAGCGTTACATATGATGGAACAAAATACAACCAGGCGAACTGCAGTTATGTAGAAGACAATGCTGCAGCATTAGGTGGTAATGCAAGAGTCAACCTCACAGAGGACAACAAGCTCGACATCGACTTCTCCGTATTTAATATATACAAATACGAGAACGCCAACCTGACCGGTCACTATGAAGGTCCAGTGACAGTAATCAAATAAAAGGTTATACATATATATATAAAAGTCCCCCACGTTACAACAACGATGGGGGACTTTATATACATATCCACATGTCAAGCCATTACGGTTTACAACTTGCTTTCTCCTTCCACATATTCCTCAAGGAAGAGATGCTCGCCATCATAAACCACATAAGAGAACTGCCATATCCAGTCGCCGAGAATCATCATACGCACATTGCGAGACAACATAAGATCCAGTTCGATATGGCGATGGCCAAAGATATAATAATCGATGTTGGGATGAGTAGACATATAGTCACGTGCGTATTTTACAAGATACTCCTTGTCTTCACCCATATACGGAGGTTCCTTTCCATCGGCACGCTTCAGCCTGCTTTTCTTTGCCCATTGCAGTCCGAACCACATACCCCAACGCGGATGAATCATACTGAACAAACGTTGACATACGGGGTTATGAAAAACCTTACGTATAAGCTTAAAGTTCAAATCCGGATCACCCAACCCGTCACCATGAGCAAAATAGAAAAGCTTACCATAGATATCAACCGTCTCCGGCTTCTTATGTAATACTACGCCACACTCCTGCTCCAGATAACCATACATCCACAAATCGTGGTTACCCGTGAAATAATGCACCTCAACCCCCATGTCCGTCAGTTCCGACAGTTTGCCAAGGAAGCGCGTATAGCCCTTCGGTACGACATATTTATATTCATACCAGAAATCAAACATGTCGCCAAGCAGATAAACGGCTGCCGCCTTATGCTTTATATCGTCAAGGAAACGCACAAGGCGTCGTTCATGCATCCTTCCATGCTCTATGGCGAGAGAACCGAGGTGCGCATCCGAAAGTATATAGATGTTCTTCATAACTTAAATGTTGAGTTAAGAATGTTGAGTTGCTCCTGCTCCGCAGAGAATAGACTTCCACGATTTAGTCTATACCCATTTCCAGTCTTGCTTCTTCGCTAAGCATACTCTGGTCCCAAGCTGGTTCAAAGACGAGGTTCACATTTGTAGACTTCACTCCTTCGAGAGTATCCACCTTCTGTCGTACATCCTCAAGGATGAAATCCGCTGCCGGACATGACGGTGCCGTGAAGGTCATATCCAAATCCACATTTCCTTCATCCCCCACCTCTATTCTGTAAATCAATCCGAGGTCATAGATATTCACTGGTATCTCCGGATCATAGACCGTCTTCAGCACATCCACAATCCTCTCTTCTATCTTTGTTTTTTCTTCCTGTGTCATAATAATCATATATTTTCAAGCAAAGGTAAGAAAATTAATGAAGAATGAAGAATGATGGATGAAGAAATTAGCTATAATGGTCAAGAATATAGAACAGGTAATACATACCAAAACAAAAGAACAGGCGCATTGCAGAGTATACACACTACAAATTGCCTGTCCACAAACAAATACACTTTTCATTAGACCTATTACGTTTTTTGCGCAATATTTCTATTGTCTTACTAATTCACTAATATAAACAATGCCATTAAGGAAACATTGCATGGAAAACATTAAATTTTTCCATTTTCTCTGTAACTGTAATATTTTCCGTCAGTTACGATTACATGATCGAGCAAATAAATGCTCATTGCCTCACACGCTTTCTGCAACCGTTGCGTCAGTCGGTTGTCGTCGCTACTCGGTGTAGTATTATTGCTTGGATGATTATGGCAAAGAGCTATTACCGTAGCATTGTTCAGAAGAGCTTCCTTCAGCACCACCCTTACATCTACTGCCGTACCACTTATCCCCCCCTGAGAAATTTGCATTGCCCTTATCAGTCCGAAGTTCTGGTTAAGCAGAAGAGCCCATGCCTGTTCCATGGCGAGGTCTTGCATACGAGGATGCATATACTCATAGATTGCGTCGGCAGAATCCATGCGCGGACGCTCTTCCGCCTTCTCCAACTGGCGGCGCTTGCCAAGTTCACAGGCAGCAAGTATGGTTACCGCCTTTGCCGGACCAAGTCCACGATACCTGCTGCTTGTAAGCTCATTTATAGACATCTTTCCGAGAGTGTTCAGATTGTTGTTGCAGTCGTTAAGCACTCTTTTCATCAGTTCCACAGCACTCTCGCCCGGCGAGCCACTGCCTATAAGAATAGCAAGAAGTTCAGCGTTCGACAAAGCTGCCGCACCAAGAGACATCATCTTCTCACGCGGACGATCTTCTTCTGCCCACTGCGTTATGCTTAATGTTTCCATACCTATTCAAAAAAATCAGAGAGGAGGAATGTTTCATCAGAAACCACCCCTTTCGCTTTATTTATAAAAAGTCTTTTCGAACGCACTGAACTCATCCTTTCCGAGTACACAGCGTTTCCACCATGCCTCAATAAAGCCGAAGCCATAACCCATAAGCTGGACAAAGGATGCCGCAATACTCTCCAGACCTATTTTCAGACTGCGATTCTGTCTTGAGGAGTCAACGAAAATCAACAGGCAATAGGCAAGTATCGGCAGCCACGGACCTGCACACAGCCAGTACCAACGGTCTATGTCATCGTAGTGCATCAGCACTCTTCCCACAGCAGAGATTACCACAAGACTCAAGACCCCGACAGTGAAAACCATCGGCAACAGATGAACAAGCTTCAGCGACTCCGGATATTTCTTATATAGGTTTATACGGGCAATGCCGCTGTTGTAGACCTGACGGAAAAACTTTCTGAAGTCAGTACGGCGTTTATGCCATACCCATGATTCAGGGAACAGGCGACACTTGCAGCCAGCCTTGAAGATACGTATGCTGAAATCAATATCCTCACCGAAGCGCATTTTCGAGAAACCGCCAAGCTTATTGTACACATCCCTCCGCACGCCCATATTGAACGAGCGCGGATAGAACTTGTCGAGTTTCTTTTTCTTGCTGCCACGTATTCCACCTGTAGTGAAAAAGCTCGTCATGGAATAGCTTATCGCCTTTTGGATATCAGTAAAGGAAGAATGCGCCTTGTCCGGTCCGCCGAAAGCATCTGCAGGAGCCTTTTCCAACTCATCGCTGACACTCTCTATATATCCGGGAGGCAGGACCACATCAGAGTCCAGGATTATCACATACTCGCCTTTTGCCCTTGCCACACCATAATTGCGGCTTTGTCCAGGACCGCTGTTCTCTTTCATGAAATAGTGTATGTCAAGCGTAGCCTTATAGCCGTTACAAACCTTCTCACAGGTCACTGAGCTTCCATCCTCTACTATTATCACTTCAAAGTCCTTCTCTGTCTGTTCCGTAAGACTGCCCAAAAGCTCGTCTACCTCATCCGGACGATTATAGACTGGTACTATAATTGAGTATTTCATATATATGTATCTTCCTAACTTTTTCTACTGACATTCACTGATTTTCCAATTGGATTTCGCTTCTCCTTTATTTCAAAAAAATAACGAAGAACAATTCCGTTATCTAAAGAAGAAGGGCAAAGAACCCATCTGTACGTTTCTTTGACAAGAAATGCTCCATGTGGAGTCTTCACCCTTCGTTTACTTTCTATATAAAAGAGAATTATTCCTTCACGCGGCTCAAGTAGCTGCCATCGCGAGTATCAACCTGGATAAGATCGCCCTCGTTGATGAACAAAGGAACGCGAATCTCAGCACCACTCTCCAATGTAGCAGGCTTTGTTGCGTTAGTTGCTGTATCTCCCTTGATGCCTGGCTCACTGTGTGTAACGCGCAAGTTTGTCTTTACAGGCATTTCTGCATAGAGAACAGTCTCTGTATCTGCATCAGAAACAACCTCAACGATGTCAGACTCTTTCATGAACTCAACGCCAGAAACGAGCTCTGCAGGAATAGGAGTCTGGTCGAAAGTCTCCTGATTCATGAAGATATAGTCCTCACCCTCCTTGTATAGATACTGGTATGGGCGACGTGTAATAGAAACATCCTCAAGTTTCTCACCGATGTTGTAACGACGCTCAAGAACTCGTCCGTCGGTAACGTTCTTCAGCTTGATGTTCATGATAGTGTTACCTTTACCTGGCTTGCGGTGCTGGAAGTCGATGCAAACCCAAATGCCGCCGTCCATACGAACAGCAACGCCTTTCTTAATGTCCTGTGAATTAATCATTTTTTTATTTCTTATAAATTATTTCCTTGTTGATTAAAATAACTCCTCCCTTTTATACAAAAACAGAGCATCATCCCACATTATAATTAACGCAGAATGGTGTTTTCATCCCCTTTTGCGCTGCAAAGTTACAATAATTTCAGAAAAAACCATAAAAGAAGTGCGCAAAAATGGCTTTACTTTTGGTTAAATCAAAAGAAATGAGTAATTTTGCAACCCAAAGCGTATAAACAATAACAAATAAAATAAATAAAAGACAATGAAAAGAACATTTCAGCCACACAACAGAAGACGTGCCAACAAGCACGGATTCCGCGAGAGAATGGCAACAAAGAACGGTCGCCGCGTGCTTGCAGCACGTCGCGCAAAGGGTCGCAAGAAGCTCACTGTTTCTGACGAGAACCACGGCAAGTAAATCTTGCACTCCACACTTTTAAAGCTTTAAAAGTATTAATAGCAGAGGGGAATATGATACAAATCATATTCCCCTCTGCCATTATAGAACCGCCATGTCTTCATAAATCACTTACGGCTCAAGAGTCATCCGTCTCCTCCATTATATATAATAAGGTATACCAAGCATGTATTCATCAAGGTATATCATATATTTATATAATAAAGTTCAGCCAAGCCTCAGTTCAGGCTCCCTTTCCTCAGACATTCCTTGCCTTTATATCTTACCAGCTTTCAGTCCACGTATTACAGCACTGCTGAATCCAGCATGTTCCATTTCGTTGAGACCACGGATGGTCAATCCTCCAGGAGTAGTCACCTTGTCGATAGCCGACTCCGGATGCTCGCCGGAAGCCTGCAGCAGCTCCACTGCACCTTTTATTATCTGCAGCACCATCTTCTGCGCCACCTTTGCCTTGAAACCTATCTCTACGGCACCTTCAACATTTGCTCTCACATACCTCATGGCATAACCAATGCCGCAAGACATTGCTGTGGCTGCCGGGAAGAGGCTTTCATCCATTAGCAAAGTCTCGCCCAGGTCGTTGAAGATGTCGCTCACGGCATTTATCTCTCCCTGACTTGCTCCAATTGCCGACATGAAGGTCATGGAAGACTTCTCGGCAATGGCGATGTTCGGCATTACGAGAAAGAGCTTCGGCTTCTCGCCATCCTTGTCCATCCATGCGTTTATCTGCTCCGAAGGGATGCCTGCCGCCACTACCACGAGCAACTGCTTCTTGTAGTCGAGAACATCCTTTATTCCTGCAAGAGTCTTCTCCACGCACCATGGTTTCACCACTACCATCACCACATCACCCTCCTTTGCCGCCACGGCATTGTCGGACGTAACGCTGGTTCCCAGCCCTGCGAAATGATCCATCACAGGCTGATTGTGGTCGCAGACCGTAATGTCGTCACAACGCACAACGTCACTTTTCAGCAGTCCCTCCACGATGGCTCCACCCATCGCTCCTGCTCCAATCACTGATATTTTCATAGTTATCTATCCATTAAACCCAAATCATTAGGGCTTGCTTGTATTTTGCTTTTTTAGAAGAGTGGATTTTGTTTGGCTTTTAATGAGTAATAGCGAGCTATTGCGAATTAAAAACGGACAAAAGACGCCTTATAAAAAACAAAAGACTGCAAGCAGTTGTAAAAAATTACATTTAACGACCTAATGACCGTTTTGGGTTAAAGTTCGTTCAACACATTTTCAAGTCTTATAATAAACTCGTCCACTTCCCCCTTCGACAGACAGAGCGGCGGCAACACACGGAGTATGTTCGTGCCGGCACATCCGGTAAAGCAGTGCTGTTCATGTATAAGTCTGCTACGCACTTCCTTATGCGGCACATCAAGCATCACACCCACCATGAGTCCTCTGCCCCTTACCTCCAGGATATGGCGGTTGCGCTGGCGCAGTTCCTCCAGTTCCTTCATCAGGTAGTCGCCAACGAGGTGTGCATTCTCCACAAGTCCTTCCTGCTCAAAGACATCAAGCACGGCAAGTGCCGCAGCACAGGCAAGATGGTTTCCACCGAATGTAGTGCCCAGCTGTCCATATACCGGCTTGAACTCCGGCGAGATAATCACGGCTCCCATCGGGAAGCCATTGCCGATGCCCTTCGCACAGGTTATGATGTCGGGACGAATGCCGAGCCACTGATGGGCGAAGAACTTTCCGCTTCTGCCATAGCCACACTGTATCTCATCGCATATCAGCACCGTTCCATACTTTCTACATGCCTCCTGTAGTCCCTTGGCAAAGCTCTCTTCCACCATATTTACGCCGCCTACGCCCTGTATACATTCCAGGATACAGGCACACACGTCACCCTTGGCAAGCTCCTTCTCCCATGCCTCAAGGTCATTGATGGGCAGATACGTCACATGGCCGTTATCATTTATCGGGGCTATAATCTTCGGATTGTCGGTAGCCTCCACCGCAAGGGAAGTCCTGCCATGAAAGGCTTTCTCCAGAGAGAGCACCCTTGTCCTGCCGTTAGTAAACGAAGCGAGCTTCAGAGCATTCTCATTCGCCTCCGCCCCACTGTTAATAAGAAACAGCTGATAGTCATCATATCCGCACACCTTGCCAAGACGTTCGGCAAGCTCCACCTGAAGCTTGTTCACGACAGAGTTGCTATAGAAGCCAAGTCTGTTCAACTGCTCCGTAAGAGCCTCAACATAGTGGGAATTGCAATGTCCGATGCTGATAACAGCATGTCCTCCGTAAAGGTCGAGATACTCCTGTCCGTTCTCGTCCCACACCTTACATCCTTTTCCTCTTACAACATTAATGTCATAAAGAGGATAAACGTCATATAGTTTCATCTTTAAAATGCTCCTGCCTTAAGTTTCAATCCTGTTGTCTCTTCCAGTCCAAACATTATGTTCATATTCTGCACAGCCTGTCCCACGGCACCTTTCAACAGATTGTCGATGCACGATGTTATAAGCAGCTTGTCACCGTACTTGTCGCAATGCACAAGACACTTGTTCGTGTTCACCACCTGCTTCAGGTCTATCGCCTTGTCCACATAATGGGTGAAGGCAGCGTCTCGGTAGAAGTCCTTGTAGCCTTCCACTATCTCCTCCAACGGCTTATCCGTCTTCACCACTTCCGTAGCGAATATGCCACGTGCGAAGTCACCGCGATACGGGATAAAGTCTATCGCCGCATCAAGTCTTCCCTGCAGCTGCTTCAGACTCTGTCTTATCTCCGGCACATGCTGGTGGGTGAAAGCCTTATAGATGCTCATATTATTGTTGCGCCAAGAGAAATGCGTCGTCGCTCCCGGCTTCTGTCCTGCTCCAGTGCTGCCTGTTATTGCGTTCACGCTCACGTCACTGTCTATCAGCTTCATCCTTGCAGCCGGCAGAAGTCCCAGCTGTATGCATGTGGCAAAACACCCAGGGTTTGCCACATGCTTAGCTTCTGCGACGAGCGACTTGTTGAGTTCGGGCAGTCCATACACGAAGTCGTGCGCTCCGGGTGTGGGATGCTGCGTTGCCAACATCTCTTCCGGTGCAAGACGGAAGTCCTGTGCCAGGTCTATAATCCTCACATTCTCCGGCACATCATGCTCTCTTAGAAAAGCCTCGCTCTTGCCATGTCCGAAGCAGAAGAACACCACATCCACCTTGTCGAAGGGCATATCGCCGGTAAAGCGCAGGTCCGTCTCCCCGTACAGTCCCTCATGCACGTCAGCAACAAGGTTTCCGGCATTGCTTTCACTGTTTGCAAAAACTATCTCTGTCATGGGATAGTTTATCAGAAGACGTATCAGTTCGCCTCCCGTATAACCTGCCGCTCCCAATATTCCTATCCTTATCATTGATTCCTTTATATATAATAGATGCTATGGACGTCGGAAAGGTTGTACTCTTTCCGCCTTTATCTCTTCTCGTCGGGATGAATACCGTAATATACTCTCAGCGGAGTGCTCAGCACCTTTATGAAGCCTTTTGCATCTTCCGAAGTCCATCCGTGCTGCATCTCTCCATATTCACCGAGCTTTGACTTCTGCAGGTCGTCTGCCGAGTCAACGCCCACGGTCTCGAATCCGTATGGACGAAGCTTCAGTATTGCCGTTCCGTTTACGTTTCTCTGCGATGATGTCAGCATAGCCTCTATGTCAGGCATCACAGGCTCCAGATACTGGCTCTCGTGCAAGAACATGCCATACCAGTTTGCCACCTGGTCTTTCCAGTACTGCTGCCACTTGCTCAATGTGGACTTCTCCAGCAGACGGTGCGCCTCTATGATGAGCTTCGGTGCTGCTGCCTCAAAGCCCACACGCCCCTTTATACCTATTATAGTATCGCCCACGTTGCAGTCTCTGCCTATAGCGTAGGATGCTCCTATCTCCTCTATCTTCTGTATGGCAGCCACCTTGTCGGCAAACGCCTCGCCATTTACAGCCACTATCTCTCCCTTCTCGAAGGTTATCTTCAGTTCGGTTTCCGGAGTCTCTGCCGTCACGTGTTTCAGATAAGCCTCTTCGGGCAGTCCTTTCGAAGGGTCGAGCAGTTCGCCTCCGCAGATGCTTGTGCCCCATATTCCTACGTTATACGAATACTTCAGCTTGGTGAAGTCGGCAAAGAATCCGTTCTCGTTAAGATAGTCCACCTCTTCCTGGCGGCTGAGGGCATGGTCGCGGGTGAGAGTTATGATCTCCACTCCCGGAGCCATGACGAGGAATGTCATGTCGAAACGAATCTGGTCGTTGCCGGCTCCCGTGGAACCGTGGGCAATGGCATCGGCACCTATCTCCTTGGCGTAGCGTGCAATGGCGATGGCTTGGAAGATACGTTCCGACGACACGGAGATAGGATAACAGTTGTTGCGCATCACGTTTCCGAAAACCATGTACTTCAATGACTTCTCATAATACTCCTGTGTCACGTCGAGCGTCACATACTCCTTTGCACCGAGCTTGAAAGCATTCTCCTCGTTCTTCTTCAACTGCTCCGGGCTGAAGCCTCCTGTATTTGCACATGCGGCATATACCTCATAACCTTCCTTTGCAAGCTTCATCACCGTATACGATGTGTCAAGCCCACCGGAATATGCCACTACTACTTTTTTCTTTTCCATATTTGTGTTTGTATTATTATTTATCCATTTTCTTTATTCTCTCCAATACCTCCTCAGGCAGTTTGCATGGCAGATGTGCCTCCGGGTCATAAAGCATTCCCGTGCAGATGCAGTACTTTCTGCCTGTCCGCTTCAGCACATCCACGTTTATACACCCCTCGCACCCTCGCCAGAACGCCTCGTCGTCTGTCAGGTCGGCAAACGTAACCGGCTTGTAGCCCAGCTGCGTGTTCATCCTCATCACTGCCGCACCGCTCGTAAGACTGAATATCTTTGCCTTCGGCCATCTCGTGCGGGCAAGCGTAAAGGTCATGTCCTTTATCCTTTTTGCCAGTCCGCATCCTCGAAAATCAGGATGCACTATAAGTCCGGAGGTGGTGACATAGTGTTTGTTCCCCCACGTTTCGATATAGCTGAAACCGGCGAACCTGTCTCCGCAAAGTGCTATCACGGCTTTTGCCTCGCGCATTTTTGTGGTTACGTATTCGTGTGTGCGTTTTGCGATGCCAGTACCTCTTACTTTGGCAGCGTCTTCTATTGTCTTAAGAATGGTGTCCACGTATTTTTCATGCGTGGCATCCGCCACCACTACTTTTATCTCGTCCATTTCTTTTCGATTTCTCTTATCGCTCAGTTCTTTCAGTTTGCCCGTATCTTTTAGTATTCGATATTCGGCAGCACATGGCGCAGACCTTCTATCACCTCTTCGTTTGTCACGCCAACTCCTTTTACCATAAATATAGTGTCGTCGCCGGCTATGGTGCCGAGAATCTGAGGAATGTCGCTGCTGTCAATATTATATGCTATGCTGCTGGCATAGCCGGGACGGGTCTTTATCACAACCATATTCCCGGAAAAGTTTATCGACAGGAAACCCGACGTCTGCATCATCTCCTTTACTGTGGAAGGTTTCGACACTCTCTTGTACATCGTCTCGTTGGGAAGCACATACACATATTTGCCGTTCATGCTCGCCGCCTTTGCAACTTTCAGCTGCTTCATGTCGCGGCTCAGAGTAGCCTGTGTTATCTGAAAGCCCTCCATCTCAAGTGCCTTCAATACTTCTTCCTGACTACCTAACTCCTTACTGGAGATAAGCATCTTGAGTACTTCCATTCTGCTGTTCTTTATTCTCATAATCGTATTCTTGTTCTTGTTCTATTGCAAAAGTATACAACTTTATGCATATATGCAAATAATTATGCATTAAATTATGATTTTTTGTATGTTACATTATTCGATGTGTATATTTATAACACAAAGAACGACATTCTATTATTACCCGTCCTGATACGGTTTCACATACCTTTAAAAACCGAAGGAAAACAGGTCAAAAAAGAAAGTTACGTAATTTCTCATAGAAAGTTACGGACTTTCTCATAGAAAGTCACCTATTTTCTATAAGAGACTTAACGAGTTACTTGTAGATTCTAACTTAAAAGTGTACCACCCCTAATAATTAAAAAGTATACCACCT
>OKRS01000343.1_pt1 | contig 36161 bp, 18 predicted proteins | sample 1601191 | NCBI WGS metagenome assembly OKRS01 (sample SAMEA3541509, study PRJEB24748) | human gut metagenome | biome: human gut; feature: human-associated habitat; material: faeces | place: China | collected 2012
AACTCTCTATCTCGCTCATTTTGCAACTTCGATATGCAATTATTATATGTCAAATGATAAAAAAACAAAAAAAGGATAGTATATATATGCGTGTAATTTGTTAGTAGTCAAAATAATACTAACTTTGCCCACTGAAAAATGCAATATTCAAATTTTTATAAAAGCTTATGAAAAGAACACTAATTATGGCAGCCATTGGCGCCACAACCATTTTTTGCGCCCAAAATGCGGCGGCGGAAGACTTGGTTGTAAAGACTGGTAGTGGTTCTACGAAGTTTGCTTTGGCGGATGTTACTTCTCTTAAATTCAACGAAGGGAAGCTACAGGTCTTCACGAGCGCTTCTGAAACACCTACAGAGTTTAATCTTGCTGACATTGAGTCGCTAAAGTTCGACGGTGTTACGCAGGGCATTCAGAGTACTATGAATGACAAGAAGTTCAACCTGACATTCAGCAACGGCATATTGTCAGCTACCGGACTTGAGGGAGCTCGCACTGCTGTCTACGACATCAGCGGCAAGCGAATGCTCGACATCAGCTCATGGGATGGCTCTGCTGTTTCTCTACAGAACTTGACCAATGGCGTTTACGTAATCAAAATCAACAATCAAACCTTTAAATTTATAAAGAAATGAAAAAACTTTTTACTATATTAGCACTTGCCTTGGCTACACTCACAGCCAGCGCACAAACAGATGTTCCTAACCGTATGCTCATCAAGCAAGGTAATGAACAAAATCCAACAATCAAAGCTTTTGCTATCAACAAGGTACAGGAGGTAAACTTTGCACGTGTTGACGGAGAAATAAAGGCAACCATTGCATTCGACAGCTATGTTAAGAAAGACGATGGTCAGGATATGTTGAAACTCGCCATTACACGTAGCGAGAGCTGTGAAAGCTATTGCATCGACGTTTTGCCGGCTAACTTGGCTAAATTATACGACGATGACACAATGGCAAAATATTTCGAACAGAAAAATGCTAAGAAGATGTATGAGGACTTTACCTCAGGTGAGCTTACAGGTATTGAGCTCAAGGGAAACACCAATTATACAGTTATAACACTTGGTTACGACCAGTATGGTGTGCCTGGCGAAACAAGTCGTGCTGACTTTACTACTCCAAAGGATCAGACCGTTGGTACACCGTCTGTTACATGTAATTTTGATGAGATAACAGGTACTTCTTTCACCGTTACAGTTACTCCTAATGCTGATTGTGGAGAATACTTCCTGGTACAATTAGGTAGAGGCGAACTGGAGAAGCAGTTTGAACAATGGGGTCCAATGATGGGCTATGCTAACATTGGCGATATGATTAAGGGCTTCGCTTGGTATGGTCATAACGAAGTTTATACACAGACCTTTGGTGACTTGTTGCCATGCACAGACTATGACTTGGTAATACTGCCTACAGACGTAAACGGCACATATGGTGATATCATTACTGTTCCTGTAACTACAGCTAAGCAGGGTGGTGAAGGTGTTGCTGAGATGACAATCACTTACGATGCCGTTGGTGGAGATGCAGAATCTGGATATTACCTCCCTGTTACTTATACTCCAAACGACCAGACAAGTATTCATCACGACCTCCTCATAGAGAAGAATTTCTTTAATCAGAATTATACAGATGAGTCATTAGCTGCCTTGATGAAGTCTGATACTAACCCATTCAACCCATACGATACTTATTGGAATGCTATCGGTGTTAAAAACGAAAAATGGAACTGTACTCCAGGCGAGACATACTATGCTGTTTCTATTGCTAAGAATGCAAACGGAGAGTATGGTCCATTCGCAAAGGTTGAAATCGTTACTGCTCCAAAGAATGCTTCTGCAAAGGTTGCAAAGGCTGAGAATGGTGTTGCAAACCGTATCGCAAAGGCTAAAAAGGCTAAGCCAGGTGTAGCACCTGTATTCAAGGGTGGTATTCAGCTGAGAAACGTAAAGTAATGCGTTTTTTAGATTAACTCAATAAAGAATAAAATCAGCGCATTCCTTTTTTCGGGAGTGCGCTTTTTTGATGGCTTGTCCTACATGTTGAGTGAGAATATTATTAGAAGGACAATATGTTTTTTGATGACGAAAACATAAGATAAAAAAAGTTTCTCAAGCACCCTTAGGTAACAGTAAAAAATAACAACGTAATCTTTTTCCATGTATTGTAAAAACAGCCAATTAATTGCTTATACTTGTTGTTTTGTTTGCCTCTTCATTTGTCTATGGCACTTACGGTAGCTATCTATGGCACTTACGATTCTGTCTATGGCACTTACGATGTCTAACTATGGCACTTGTGATTTTAACAGATTACTTTGTGACAGATGACACTTGTGACACTTACTATTATATAATATATATAGTAATATTCCTTATGGTGGAATATCTTCTTTTGTGGTTTAAAATCTTCTGTCGATACGTTTCCCTACTTTAAAAGAAAGGGATTTGCCATAGTGTTAGGCAAATCCCCTTCTTCCCTTATTGTGTAACTCTTGTTCTTTCCTTTATCTCAAGAGTCTTATTTGATGTATTTCTTTCCTTTGCTTATCACGATGCCATGGTAAGAGTCAGCCACTCGCTGCCCATTGAGGTTGTAGATTGCTGTGGAAGAAGCTGCAGCCCCCTCATTGGCATGCGCAGACTTGATGCCTGTAGCTCCGTTGGCAACGAGGGTTATCTCCTCGCCAGCCACTGTAGGAATGTCGTAGAGCTGGGTCTCCTCCAACTTTGTGGCAGGAATCTTGCTCATGTCCTTCACAATTGGGTCAGGCATATTGTATGGCTGCATCAGGTCGTTGCTGTTGTTGCCAGTGGCTGGAGTGAGAGCCGTGCCATCGGCAAGGGTGAGCGGAGTTGCAGTGCGAAGGCGCAGATTGCCGCCGATTGTAGACTTTATCTTCACTGAAACAACTTTGCCGTCAGCCCATTTGAGGTCTGTCACGACAAATCCGCCACGAGACCTTAGACCCTTCACCTCGCCTTCCTGCTTCCATTCTGTAGGCAGCGCAGGCAAGAGATGTAGGAATCCTGCGTGAGACTGAACGAGCATCTCTGCTATGGCAGCCGTAGCACCGAAGTTTCCGTCTATCTGGAATGGTGGGTGCGCGTCAAACATATTGGCGTATGAGCCACCGTCAGAAGCGGCAATCGTCACGTTCGGGTCGAGCAATACGAGTTGGTTCTTGAGGATTGTCATGGCGTGGTCGCCATCAAGCATACGTGCCCACATTGCTTCCTTCCATCCCATTGACCATCCACGGGCTGCGTCGCCACGGCCAACGAGACTCTTGTGTACAGCCTGATATAGCGTAGGATTCTCATATGGTGAAACCTGGTTGCCAGGGTATGCGCCCCAGAGGTGGGACAGGTGGCGATGAGATGTTGTCTCGCGGTCCCAGTCCTCCTGCCATTCCTGCACCTGTCCGTACTGGCCAACCCTCCATGGCGTGAGTTGAGCCTTCAGGTTGTCAAGCTCGTCAGCGAAATCAGTGTCCTTGCCGAGTGCACGTGCTGCCAGTGCGGTGTTCTTCAGAAGGTCGTAAACCATCTCGTTGTCCATTGCCACACCACCGAAGAGGGCGATGTTAGCGGTGGAACCGTCATTTTTTGTGTATGTGCCAATTCCTGGGTGGTTCTCTGGAGAGTTGCTCGGACATACAACCATGTAGCCAGTGTTCGGGTCTTTCACAAGGAAATCCTGGAAGAACTCTGCGGCACCTTTCATCACGGGATACACATCCTCAAGATATTTCTTGTCGCCAGAGAACAGGTAGTGTTCCCAGAGGTGTGAGCAGAACCAAGCGTTGCAGGTAGGCCATACGCCTACTGTTCCGTTGTCCACGGCACCAGTAGTGCGCCAGATGTCGGTGTTGTGGTGCAAAGCCCATCCACGTGCGCCATACATCTTTTGTGCTGTCTCTGCGCCAGTCACGCTGACGTCCTTCACCATTTCCACGAAAGGCTCATGACATTCGGCAAGGTTTGTCACCTCTGCCGGCCAGTAGTTCATCTCCACGTTGATATTGCTTGTGTATTTAGAGTCCCATGCCGGATACTGACGAGCGTCGGGGTTCCATATACCTTGCAGGTTGGCAGGCTGTGTGCCGGGTTGTGATGAGGAGATGAGCAGGTAACGGCCAAACTGGAAATAGTTTGCCGCAAGCTGTGGGTCGGAAGTCTTGTGGTATTCCTTTATGCGCTGCTCTGTGTCCTTTGCTTCTTGAGTGGCATTGCCGGCGATGGTGAGGTCTACGCGGTCAAACTGTTCCTTGTAGGCACTCTCGTGGTCGGCAAGCGTAGTGGCATAGTCCTTGTTCGCATTCTCATAGTTGGTGAGGTAGGCGAGGGCTGTGGCACTGGCATCTCCGCTGACATCATTGTATTTCTTGAAGTTCGTGGCTTGCGAGATGATTATTGTTGCTTGTGTAGCGTTGTTTACCACAAGTTGCGGAGCGTCTACGGCAGCGTCTGCTGTGCCTTGCTTGTAGACGGTGGTCTTGCCGTTTGTTATCGTTCCGTCGCAGTCGGCAATGCGTATGTAGGTGCAGAGGTTGAGCTTGTTGTCAACGTTCTCGCACTGCGTGCGCGCCGGTCCAATTGTCGCTTTGATAGTGTTGTCGTCGAACAAGGTGTTGGAGGTGACCTTCTCGATGTTCGACTTGTTGCAGCCAGAGTAGCAAACGTTGAAGTTCAGTTTGCCGCTTTGGTCGGCCTCGAGTCGCACCACGGTGACGTTGTCCTTGAACGATGTGAAAACCGTGCGCTTATAGCCCACGCCGTTCACGTGATAGTCAACGTTGCTCGTAGCTGTGTTCATGTCGAGATAGCGCACGTATCCTTCTGCATCGGTGGCACCATCCGTCTGTGCAGGCTCGTCATCGTCGTAGCGTTGGCCTGGGAAGCCAAGTAGCACTACGCCTCCAGCCCTGTAGCTCGCTCCATGTGAGCCTTGCGACATCCAGTTTGTCACGGCGAGGTTCTGCACGGATGCGTAGTCTTTGTTGAATATTCCTTGCTGTACCTCTTTTAATACGCTGAGGGCATTTGCATTGTAGTTCGTGTTAGGACCTTGGTCCCAGAAAGTGTCTTCGTTGAGCTGGAGCGTATCGCAAGCCACGCTTCCGGAGTGCATCACTCCGAGGCGACCGTTGCCGAGAGGCAGTGCTTCTTCCCAGTATTTTGCCGGGCGGTTATACCAAAGGTGGTTCTTGCTTTCGATTGTTGGGGCTTGGATGGGGTCGGTGTCAGCCGTGGTGAAAGAGAGTTTCACGGCATTGGCGTTCACGTTTCCCGCAAGGTCGGATACGGAGTTATCAGGCAACTCAAAGGTGTAGTTGGCACTGCGGTCAAGCTTCTCGTATGCAAAGCGTAGTTCGTTTGCCGACACTACGGGTGACAGCTCTTCTGTCTTGTTCGTTGCAGTATTCGTTAGCTTGCCAAGCACGTCGCTTCCCAAACTTACGCTCTCGTCGTATGAGAGGTATATCTTTCCGCTTGTTGCTACGTTTGAGGCTCCGTCGGCAGGACGTGTACTCTTAAGTACAGGAGCCTGATGGTCGTCGGCAAGCACCTTGAAGTATTTCAGGTTGTAGTTGCTCGCCTTTGTCGCGCTTGTCACGAGGAGTCGCACAATCACCTTCTCCTTGTTGTTGGCATCAAGGCTGTACTTGCCGTCCACATACTTGTTCCAGTGGCTTCCGCTCACGTATTCGGATAGCACGCTCCAGGTCTGTCCTCCGTCAACGGAGTAAATCACTCCAAAGTGTGTCGAACTGCTTGAGCCGTCGCCGATGGCAAAGTTGATGTTCACGTTGTTGAGGTTTGTCGTAGGGAAGCTTACCTCAAAATACTGGTCGTGCTTCGTTCCGTCGTTGTAGTCGGCAGGTGCGGTGAACTTGTCTGTTGACGCAGTGTTCATGCGGAGCAAGTATGAGTCCTTGCTCATCTTCACCTCCCACTTGCCGTCGCTCGTCTTGAGTGTCAGCTGGTAGTCTTTTTGCACTCCCGAGCAGGTGTTTGGTAGAAACACTGGTTGCTTGGTTTTCCATGCGGTGTTCGCCAACTGCTTCCACCCACTGCCGTCTGGGGTGTAGGTAATGACGCTTCCGCTACTCTCTGCGTCCCATCCCTCGGAGAATACCCACGAGGCTATGGTCGTCTGCTGCGTTTCTGCGGCATAAGTGCCGATGGCGAAGAGAGCCAAGAGCATTGTCGCCAATAGACGCAGCTGGTTTGTCGTTTTTCCAATCATTGTTTTTGCTTTAATAGTTTAGGTTGAATTTTCGGCGCAAAGGTATTAAACTTGTGTGTGAGTGGGGTGGATAATCGTTTTTGCTGGTTTCACAATCTTCTTTTTTTTGCTTTTTCTACCTATATCCATAATATGTTAATCTTTATTTCTTGCTGTATGGCTATTAAGACTATGCGCAATAAAGGGGCACATTCCCTGCTTACGCATGGAATGTAAGTGTGTTGTAATCTTGCGTTGGCTTTCTTATGCCTCTTGTGCCGTGTTTCTCATTTCCGTTGGTGTGCATCCAACGGCTTTCTTGAAGCAGCGGGTAAAGTATTTAGGGTCGGAGAAACCGCATTTGTATGCCACTTCAGAGACGTTCAGCTCCTTGTCCCTCGTGAGTAGATGCCGAGCAAGCACCATCCTGTAGTCTTGCACGTAGTTGTTAGGTGTGCATCCGAATGTGCTCTTCATCTTGATGTACAGTACGGAGCGGCTCATTCCCATCTCTCTTGCAAACAGCATGACATCTAAATCGGGGTTTGCTACATTCTGTTTCATAAACTCCTCGACCTTTTGCTTGAAGTCAGATTCTTCGATGAAATCGTTGTTTTTTGCATTTTCCTCGTAGTCTTTTCCATTGCCGTCCATCATGTCGCCAAGTCTGAGTCTGATGTATTCCATCTTCTCCTCCTTGGATAGCTTCAGGTCTTTTATCTCCTTTTCGAGCCGCTTTATATATCTCGTTACCTTGAATACGGCAAAGACGAAAGTTATGAGCAATCCTCCGTACATCATCCATGCCACTGGACGCTCATTGAAGTATGGCGTCCTGCTTATGGTGATGTAGTTTTCGTTGTCCATCCACACTCCGTCTCCATTGGTTGACCTCACTTTCAGTCGGAATGTTCCGGCAGGAATGTTCGACAGGTTGATGTGGTTGTCCGTGGTATATAGCCAGTTGTTGTTCACACCCTCCAGCATATAGGCATATTGTATCGGCACATTCTTGTTGTAGTCCATTGCCGCAAATCCTATGCTTAGCGACTTCTCCTCTGGCGAGAGGCTGATGGTGTCGTTGGCATCGAAGACTATGCGTGGCTTGAACTTGCTCTTTCCTGTGTCCTTGGTACTTACTGTCAGCAAGCCTTGTGTCGTGCCGAGCAATAGTGTTGCCTTGGCTTTAGAATAGAGTGGCTTAACCTCAGAGAACGAGAATTCCTCTGCGAAAAAGCTGTCTGTGTAGTTTGAGAATGTCTTTGAGCGTGGGTCGTATTCCATCAAGCTGTGTTCTGACACCACCCAGATTCTTCCTCTCCCATCCTCGCATAAGCTCAGTGCCACGTCGGATGCCATGCCGTTGTCGGTAGTCAATGCGTTGAAGGCGATGCTTCCCGACAGGATGTCTGCCGACTCCACGATGTTCAGTCCTCCTCCATACGTTGCCACGTATATAGTGCCATCGTGCGCTCTTAGGATGTTAGTGACCATGTCGTTGCTTAATGATTTCTTGTCTGTCGGAATTCTCTTGTTCGGGAAGAACGACGTGTTTCGTGGCTTTCCAGAGATGTTGCAAGAGAACAGTCCTCCGTTTGTTCCCAAGAGAAGGTTGCCGTTGGAAAGATACAGAAAGTCGTGAATCTTTCTTGCTTCGGCAGGGTATTTGCTAAGCTCGTTGTCTGGGGTTACAAATCGTGGGGCATCGGAGTGTGGACTTTCCACGATGTTCAATCCTCCTCCGTAAGTGCCGAGCAATATCCTTCCGCTCTTGTCTTCCGTGATGCAGTATATGCTGTTGCAGTTTAGGGAATACTTGTTCTTTAGGTCATTGGTGAATGATTTGACGATGAAACCGCCTTTTTTTGCTCTCCGGAGCCTAAATAGCCCCTTGGGCTTCGTACCCATCCAAATATCTCCCTTGGAGTCTTCGAATATGGAATACACGTTGGCTCCGAATTGTGTCCTTGTTTTGGAGAGGCTTCCGTCGGATGCGAGATATCTGTAAAATACATTGGTTCTATCGCTAATTCTTACGTAGCCATTCTTGTCTGCAATGAAGGTATGTCCGCTTTTGTCTCTGAATATGGCTCTTATGAATTCCTCTCCGTCGTTGCCGTATTTCGTTGGCTTTATCTTCTCGCGTGTGAAAAGAATCCTGTCGAGTCCCTTGTGGGTGTAAATCCAATATCCTCCTTGCTTGTCATGATATAGTATCCGAAACTCAATGCCCTTGTATTCTGGCAATGAGGCAATAAGCTCTTTCAGCTTCTTTGAAGCCTTGAACCTATCGCCTTTATCGCTTTTTTTGTTTCTCAGTGCCACGAATCTCTTCTCTTTCGTCTTGAAAAGGTAGAACCCATTGTGGCATTTGCATAATATGTCGCCAGTCTGTGTCTCCCTTATGTATAGGATTCTGCTGGTGCTCATAGGGCAGTTGTCCCCCTGCCTTGCCTTGAAGTGTGCGAAGGTGTAGCCGTCGTAGCGGCTAAGTCCGTTCCACGAGCTAATCCAGATGTAGCCCTTGGTGTCTTGCGTGACGCAGGTCACAAAGTCTTGCGGCTGTCCGTTGCTCTCCGTGAATCTGTTTATCGTATATGGAGGAATGGCGTTCAAGCCTGTCGTGAAGACAGCAAGAATCAGTGGAATTATGAAAAGTAACCTTTGTTTCATTGTATCGTGTTTTATCCGTTTTAAGAATCCTTCTTCCTTTTGTTTACCCTTGATCTGATGGACCTTACGGACACTTCGGCTATGCCCATTGATGCCATGATTTGCTTGTCCGTCATGCCGATATGCTCAAGGATAAGGAAGAACTTGTATTTTGGTGACAGCTCATCATACGAGTTGTCGAGCATGTCTACAAACTCCATATCCACAAGACGGTAGTATTCTATTATATTCTCAAAGTCATTCTTTTTCCATAGAACAGTCGTCTTACCATTCATAATCTCATTGAAGAGGATATATCCGCGGTTCAGAGTGTCGCGGTGCTTGTCCAGTAGCTTCTCTTTCCTCTTGTTTATGGCTTCAATCTCTTTCTCTTTATGTAGGTCCATACGTTCAAGTTCCTTTATTTGGCTTTCATAATTCTTTATCATCATCTGGTCGTGAGCCATTGCAGCTTTTGTCTTATACTGTTTGTAGCGGAGGAACAGTATGGAAACCGTGGCAATGAGAACAAGAACCGTAATGATAATTATGGCTATCATAATGTTCCTTTCGTATTTCTGCTTTGACTTGATGTTGTCAAATTCAGATTGAATCGCTTTCACGTTGTTGCCTGTTTGCCTTTCCGACAGGCTGTCTTTAAGAGCAATCAGTCTTTCAGCCGTTTTAGCAGCATGGGCATAATTTTCCTTCTTCATGTGGTGTTTGAACATGGAGTGCATTGTCTCGTCCTTAATCTTCAGATTTTCCGTCTGCATAGCCTTTGCCCACATCTCCTCTGCCGAGTCCGTCTTTCCTTCGATGGCATAGACGTTGGCAAGGTTTTCATACGCTTCGTCCATAGGTGAGATATCCAGAACCTTCTTGAAATAGTATTTAGCCTTTTTCAAATCGTTCTTCATAAGGTATACACCGATGTTGTTCATGATGAACTGGCTGTCTTTCTTCGGTATGACATTCAGCAGTGCCATACTTTTTTTAAGGTAAACGTCAGAACTGTCATTTTGTTTAAGTTTGGCATACAGCACCGCCATGTTGTTATAGGCATGTGCGAGCCAGTCGTTCCTTTTTGCCTTGAGAGATTCTTTGACCGACCTCTTTGAGTATTCGAGAGCCGTTCTGTCTTCGCCTGCCTCCTCGTTAATGACAAGTAGACTGGCGTAGATTTTATGTTTAAGTTCCGAATTGTTAGTCTTTTCAGCGATGAATTCGGCGTTTTTTATATAATTAAGGGCATTCTTAATGTCTCCCGAGTCATACATGAAGCATCCCTTATAATAGTAAGCCGCAGCAAGTTTCTCCTGCTGTGCCTTACCGTTAGAATAGTAGTGAATGCTAAAATTCAGCGATTCCATCGACGATGAAGGCATGTAGAGGCGATATTCCGCTTGTGTCCTTAGCAGGAAGAAATAGGCAGAATCAGCAGTCGTCTGCAAGTCTTTCACTTCGATGTTGTCAATCTCGTTGTATGCAGAATCGACAAGTCCGCTGTTCAGTAGCGAGTCGATTTGCACCAGCTTGCTGCTTTTGCTTTTGTTCGAGTCACAGCTTACAAGCATGGCAAAAGCCAGGAGTGTGAAAAAAATATGAATCTTGCGCATATTATCTTATGAGATTTATTGTCGAGCCGAAGCTTATCTTATGCAAAGATAATGCAAGGCGAGTGCAATATAATCCAAATGTTATTTGAGATTTATTGCCGAGCCGAAGCTTATCTTATGCAAAGATATACTTTTTATGTCAGATTGAAAAATATTATAACTCAGATTTCTTTGCTTATTTCTTGTATAATTAATGATGAGTTTCGGTTCTTCCTGTTGCATTTTTGTGGCAAAGAGTGATGCAAAATGTAATGCTAATGAGTTTAAGTAATTGATATACAGTTAAATATGGTAGATTTGAATTTGCCACGGAATGATGGCAAAATTTATATAAATTGTTTTGGACGTAAAATAAAGAATCGTAAATTTGGACCGTGCAAAAAATCAAAACCATTTAGACTTTCAATTTGAGATGCTTATAAAATGATTAAGTGTATAAATGAAACTAATAAAAAAAGAATGATGCGCAGTATGTAAATAAGGAAACCATTAAATATAATATGAAAACCATTAAAAACGTGAATATATGAAGAAAAAAAAACTACTCGTAGCAATGGGACTGGCAATAAGCGCCGGATGCTTTGCACAGGATGATGTAACCATCAATCTCGCTTCAGGAAAGAAAGTGTATAAGCTTGATGAGATCAAGTCAATGACTTTCGATGGCAATAGTCTGAAAGTAAACAAGCAGACAAATGCTTCCGACACCTATCAGCTCGCAGAGATAGTAAATATAAGTTTCGATGCCGCTACAGGCGTAAACGACTTGAAGGTAGAAGGCGAAGGACTTGCTATCAACGTGAAGGCAGGCAGCAACCTTATAGAAATAAGCGGTTATGACAGCAAGAAGCGTTATGCCGTAGCAGTTTACAACCTTGCAGGAGAGAAGATTCTCGGTTTCGACAACTGGAAGGGTGAGGCAGTAGATGTGTCAGCATTGCCAGGTGGCGTCTATGTGTTCAAGATTAACAACAGTACATTAAAATTCAGAAAGTAAAAAATACTATGAAGAAATATTTACTTCTTTTGATTGCCGCATGTCAGGGATTGGCAGTGATGGCACAGTCACCGAACTACAAGATGAAAATCACCTTGAAGGATGGTTCAAAACTTTCAGCACGTACCGATGAGGTAGAGGAACTCACTTTCTCAAAGCTTGGAAAGGTTAAAGTCAATCTTTCAGAGAGATATAAGACGAGTACCTCTCTTGCTGTCAACCTCGACATCGACGCCAACGTAAGCCGTCTGAAGGCAGTATGTGTTCCGGCAAGTCAGACAGTATCAGACATAAAGGGCTACATAGAGAAGAATGCTACAGTAGACAGCAAGGTGTCATATAAGAAGTCATTCGATTTCCTCACACCGGAAACCGACTATATGATTTATGCTCTTGCATATGACGATAATGGTCTTGCAAGCGAGGTCAGCCAGCTTAAGATGACAACCGGCAAGACAGAAGACGATCCGTTTGTTGTAGAGGCAAAGAATATCACGACAACAACTCTCGACTATGTCGTTACTCCTAAGGATAACAGCATACAGTATGTTGTACAGACCACGGGTATGGATTTCTATAACGACTGGTGTGCAGGCGACAATGCCGGCGACGTGCTCCAGCATTTCATCGCTTATTGGAAAGCAATGGGTAGCATGTTTGGAGAGACATGGCAGCAGGCGATCAAGTATGATGCAAAGACAGGCGTCTATGACTCAGAGGCAGACAATAACACACAGAAGAAACTTCTTTGGGATGCTGACCAGGTTATCATAACCTTCGGTATTACAAATACCGGCGAACTTGTCACCCCAATACAGATTACAAAGACAAAAACTCTTGCTCCTACACCATCTTCAAACAAGATAAGTCTTGAGCTCAAGACCAACGAGTGGCGTAATGTAGTGGTTTCTGCCACAACTTCAAACTCTGATATATACATCGTAAACGTACAGAGAGCAGAGCTTGTAGACGCACATCGTGAGGCAGGCGACTTTGTCAAGTGGCTGTTGTATAGCGGTACTATGGATTATGCCAACATGGGAAAGAGCGGAAGTATGGATTGGGAGTTCACACCTAACAAGGGTGGAGAGAAATACTACGCTATAGGAATAGGTATAGATGCCTATGGAGCACCGACCACAGAACCGGTTTTCTTGGATTTCGTTCTTCCAGAAGGTAGTTGGGGAAATTAATAAAGCAAAGAATTATCTAAAAAAAATAACATACGATGAAAAAGATAATAACAATGGCGATTGCCGCAATGTTCTCGGCGGTGACATTCGCTCAGGAGGTAAGTGAAAGAGTCATGAGAATACAGACCATAGATGGCGTGACAACACCGTTGCTGCTTGATAAAGTGCAGGACATCTCTTTCGAGGAGATCACTCCGCTTTCAATGGACATTGAAGTGAGCAATATCACCGAAACATCAATGGATATAGAATTCCCTATGCCAAGCGGCTGCAAGTATTGGCTGATGTGCATACAGAAAGAGGAGCTTACTGGTACAGATCTTGAAGTGCGTCAGGCTATAAAGGAAAAGTACAACGACAAGTTCAGCGAGAGCAAGTTCCTGCGCATTCCAAACTTCGAGGCAGGCACCACCTATTATATATATGCACTGATGTACGACCAGGATGGTGTGGTGGCAGGTCTTTCAAAGACTTCAGCTACAACACTCAATAAGCAGCAGCAGGCTAATGACGAGTTTTCCATCGATGTGACTGATGTGACAAAGACTACAGCTACTGTCAGCTTTACTCCGAAAGACAATGCAATGACATACTATTATTTCGTGGTTTCAGAGGCTGACCGTGCAAAGATGATTGAGAAGTATGGCGATATCCAGACTGCCGACCTCGAATATCTGCAGTATACCGCAGAGCAGGCTGATTACGGACTCAGCGAGTATCTTTCTTATATTCTTGTAAGTGGTCCTAAGACCAAGGATACAAGAGACATCATACAGTCGAACCTCGAACCGGGAACAAAGTACTATGCTTATTGCTATGGTATGAACAACGACGGCAGTTTCACGACAGGTGTGTATGAGAAAGAGTTTACTACAGAAGCAGTAGCTCCATCAAACAACGTTATCAGCTGTGAGGTGGTAAAAACATACGCTGACGGATGTGATGTAAAGGTTACTACAACCAATGACGACCCATATATGATTGATGCACAGCCAAAAGAAGTTTGGGAAAACTTCCTTTCTGCAGCTAATGGCGACAAGACACTTGCTGCAAAGCAGATTCTGTCAAGATCATACGGCGGCTATGCAGATAACTTTACAAAGAAGGGCAATCAGGAGTATAAGGTAGAAGTAGGTTCTGCCGACACTGATTACGTTCTTATCATCTACGGCTTTGACGCTGCGATAACAACAGACGTTCAGACTGTAGAGTTCAGAACTCTCGCGCAATAACTAAGTAAATATAATTAATACTGAAAAGTGTATTTGGAGGTTCCCCCGGAGATGATGTGATATCAACTCCGGGGGATTTATTTGTTTGCAGGCAACGGAAAAATCGTATCGAATATATGTGACTTTCTCCATAAATTTCAGGGAGGTTGTTTCAGTACTTACGTAAGAGTACTGCAGTACTTGGCGGAGAGTACAGTGAAAGTGAATTTGGATATATACTCGGAATACCCAACGAGGAAGTGCGACAGGCACTTAATGAAATTGTAGGATACACGCAAGGTCGTAGGGCTTGCGATAGAACTTGACAGTGAAGGTAAGGGGCTTGTTGACTGGAGTGTTGTTGAATGAATCAGCGGAGTCAGGAAAAAAAGATTAATGATAAGGTTGAATAATATATGAGGAAAGCTGAATTCGCTTTCCTCATATATTATATATCAGTCAGATTGATTTTACTCATCAGGCAGGGTTGTTGCTGAAGTCTCGGCAAGACCAGCAGCCACACCATCCTGGTCAAACATCAGGGCATATATATAATAGGTGGTGCCTGCCTCGAAGTTTGGAATGCGCAGGAACTTGTCTTCAGTGAAGCGGTCGTTGAACCTTTGTTTTATTTCCTGTCGCTTTTCAGCGTATGTGCCGCATATCTCTTCCTTCTGTATGCACATCAGCCAGTATTTGCAACCCTCCGGCATAGGAAAATCAATGTCCATGGAGTTTTTTGTGATGTTGCTTACCTCGATATCCATGGTCAGCGGTGTAACCTCTTCGAATGAGATGTTCTCAACAGTGTTGAGCATCATAATTTCAGATTCGTTGTCGGTGGTTGTGATTTTTATCACGTTATCTTTCTTCTCCTGTGCGAAGGCTGTTACTGAAAGCAGTGCAGCAATCGCCATTGTTATTATCTTTTTCATGTATGTTGTCTTTTATAAGTTTCTACAAATGTGTACTGTTGTTGCAATACTCTTAGAACGGGCCTTCCGGTAGTGTGAATTCAATCTTTACAGGGTCTCCGGCAGGTGCACCTCCATCCATAGGCCATGCATATACGTGATATACTTCTCCACCGTAGCGGCTTCTGAAGGTCCATTCTTGACTTCCCGTACGTGTATAGTCTGACATATCGCCATTATTAAAAATCCACAATGCAACTTCATCGTCGGTACGTCCGTTTAGAAGAGATTCTGGTTGTGCTGTTATATAATACGGATGGTCTTCATCTGAAACCTCTGCCTTTATGACAACGTTTCTCCATTCGTTGGTAACGAGTGTCAGCTTGATGGTCATGTCCGACTTTTCCGGAGCTTTTGTTCTTACAGGGTCAATCTGTATAGGGGTTGTCAGCTCACCATTCTCGTTTATACCGAATGTGATGATGGCACAGTCATTGTCCCAAAACAGTGATTGCGGGGTGTTGTTGTCAGCCTCTGTATCATATACGCCTTGTTTCAGATCTTGTTTCAGCATCTCTTGCCAAGTTGTACCACACATACCACCGAATGCTTTCCACATAGCGATGAAATGCTTCACTACGTCACCAGCTCCATCTGCTTCGTCGCAGTCCTGAAGATACTTCTTGAGATTCTCACATATTGTGAAGTATTTCACGTTTGGATCCTTCGGCGTTACGACATAGTCGAGCTTTGTTGTACGAATGTTCTTTGCTTCAACCTTGAATGGATCATCTTCCACCTTGCCGGTCTTGAAGGTCTTCTGTGTCACCTCGCTTGGCTTTCCGTCCATGTCGTATGCCATAGCGTATACTGTATATTCCGTCTCTGGAGTGAGAAAGTCGAAAGCTTTCTTGTATGATACCTTGCTGTCAACAGTTGCGTTCTCCTCTATATATGTCTTGGGGTCAGATATAGTCTGCGATGCCGGCACCAATACCGCCTTCAGCTGTGATGCGTTAATCTCTATGTCGAGGTTTACGCCAAGCGATGTGGATGTCTTGTATCTCTCGGAGATTTCAACCTGCACCTTGCCGACCTTGAAAAACTCGATAGACTCAATATCTTCGGTAAGAGCACAAATCTTTGAGCCGTCTTTCTGAGTGAGTTTCATCTTGTACATCGGCGACTGAGCCATCATAGCCAGACCCTGGCATGCGGCAACCAACATTAATATATATTTCTTCATAGCGTTACTTTCTGAATTTTAAAGTTGTATTGTTGATTTTGAAAACATAAACACCCTTTGGCAGAGCTGAAACGTCTACTGCTGTACCCTTCCAAGAGTCGATGCCCATCACCTTCTCTCCAGCGAGGTTGTATACGGCAACTGTATAGCGCTCCTTGCTGTCGTAGCCGCTTATATTAATAAGGTTGCTGCCCGGAGCCACGCTCAGTGTCAGTTTGCCGCCTGCAATCTTCATGTCCTCGATACCCGAAGTCATGTCGAAAGTTACGTCTTTTATTTCTGCCATCTGATAGCTGTCGGCAGCCGAGCCGTCCTGCTTGTTCACCTTCAGACTGTTGCCGTCAAAGGTGAACGACTTGATGTCATCAACTTTGTATTCCTTTGTTCCCGAGGCAAGATTCACCTTTACGTAGTCTTGCGCAAAGCAACCGGTGCAGAATACCAGTCCCAATGTTACGAGTAGGTTCTTTTTTTTCATAATAAAACTGTATTTAAAAGGTTTGAAATTTCTCAATATGTATGTCTTCTTTTGTTTAAAGGTTGCATATTTACATCGTGTGATGTGTAGTGCTTTTCGTATTGAAAGTAAATGCCTGTGATTTCTTTCTCTGCCCAAAATTATGAATTTTTCTTTTAGCTACAAATTATTTTTATGTTTTTTTTTACCCGTATGTTGCGTTGGTGGTTTATTGTAATGTGTTGGTAGTTAGTGCGTTGCGCTGTTTTTAAAGTTTGTTGCAACGGCTTCTGTATATCGAAATGCAACATTGGCGATATTGAATTTTTCTTTGTCGGTTGTTAATATTAGGCTTGGTAATACTTTTTTTTGTGATTAAAAAATGATAACTTTGCACATGTTATAGTATATAAAGACATTCAACTGGCAATGAATAGAATAACGTATCTTATTATTTTTTTTGTACTGTTGGCTGTTGGTTGTACCAATGACGGCAGGACAAACAAATCTCTTGTTGAGATAGACTCGCTGCTCGGCAAAGGAATGGTGGACTCTGCTTACAATTGTTTGCAAGCCATTCCGCAGAAAAATTTACGGTCAACGGATGATTCTGCATATTATTATTTGTTGGATACTCAGTCGAAGTATCGGTTATACAAGCCTATAGAAACGACGAAGGACATAGAATTCTCCATTCGAGTATATTCCAAAGGTACTGAGAACAGTGACAAGCTTGCTTCTGCCTACTATTATAAGAGTATGGCTTCATACGACCTTGGAAGAATAAGGGAAAGCGTAATAGATTTAAAGAAGGCGGAATTTATATCAAGAAAATCCAAAGACCTTGCATTGAAGCATAAGATATATGGTGGCTTTGTAATGGTTAATGAAAAGGCTGGAGAGAATCGGGCTGCACTTGAATACTCGTTGAAGTCTGCAGATGTATCGAAACGGATGAAGAATGCAAGCTGGCTTGCTAATGCTTATAATTATATGGTGGCATTATATGATCGCCTTGGCATGAAGGACAGTTCGGATTTTTATCTGAAGAAGAGTATGGAGTTGGTAAAGAAGTGTCCGCAGAAAGATGTCCCGTATATAATGGTCAATATCGGAGTATATCTGATGCATACCAAACCGGAACTTGCCAAGACTTATTTTAAAAAGGCTATCGAAGTGCGGCCGATAGAAGAGGCTTACGTTAATCTTGCAGCGATATATGCTAATGAAGGCAAAGCGAAGTATGCTATATCTATGTGGCGGAAGGTTGAAGAGTCTGACAATATGCGGGCAAAAGGGCAGGCCTTGTATTCTATGTTGTCTTTTCATATGAAGAATGAAGACTATCGGAGTGCTGCACTTACTGCTCGGCGATTGGTGGAGTTGAAAGATAGTCTGTTGAATAAGCGCGATGCTGATAACGTAAAGGCGATACAATCAGAATTTTACGTCAATGTTTCGCGTCAGGAGTATGAACGTAAAATTACTTTCAGCTTGGTGGCAGTTGTGCTGCTTGCTCTGCTTGCGGTGATAGTATTCCTTTATTCACGGTACAAGACCTACAATATGAAGGCTGCCGTTGCCAAGGATCAGATGCTTATCAGCAGCTATGAGCGTCAGGTTGCTGACCTGGAGCGTCAGGGATTGGACAACAGAAAGGAGATAGAGGCCATAAACCGCCGTAAGGAGAGACTGCTCGACAGGCACCGCGACACGTTGAACCGTGCTTATCAGTTGTTCTCCGATGTGACGGAAAGGGGCAAGACTACGGTGTTGTGGAAGAAGCACGACTTCGAAATCGTAATAGAATACTACCGTCTTACCGACGTGGAGTTTGTGGATAAACTTGAAACGTCGTACGATGAAATATCGCCCAAATACAAATTCTTCCTCATTCTTGAGCATATCGGCAAGACCGACAAGGAAATCATGGCAGCCATGTGCATTGCCGATGTTACGGTGCGTTCGATAAGATCGAGGGTAAACAAGAAGAAGAAAGACGTTGCCCGTTGATAGGTATGCAGGCTTATAACATAAAAGCGTCCGGCTCCATCGAGCCGGACGCCTTCGATATAAATCATTGACAGTAATTTGTAATGGGGAATTTATCTTGTATCCTAATTTCCGCTATAGCCAGTATTCTGTTTGAATTCTTCTTTGTTTATTACTGCGTCAAGTTGTGTCTGAGGAATAGGGCGTAGAATATGATAATCCTTTATGTTTGCCTTAGCATCAGGATTGTACTTTTGTACACGCTCAAGCAATTTGCCTGTTCTTTTCAGGTCGTACCAGCGTTGCTGTTCTCCGCCAAGTTCTCTTGCTCGTTCGTCAAGGATAAAGTCGAGAGTAAGTTCATCCTGAGAAATCTCCATCTCGGTCTTATGTCCCTCTTTTCCTGCTCTTCGTCTGATTTGGTTTATATATTCAGTGCCTTCTTTTTTATGGTTCATATTCAACTCCGCCTCTGCTGCAATGAGATACATTTCGGCAAGTCGCAGGATGACACCGTGGCGTTTGCTTCCTGTATAGTTTACGGATTCACGGGTTGGATCAAGGAATTTCTTGAAAGTAACGTTCTGTACGCGGTTCTTGATGGAACCGTCAGCATTGTAAACCTTGTCGCGGTCAATCACAATGTAGTTGTGCTTGTCCTGTTCTTCCTGACTCATGCTGTATTTTGTGAATACAATAGCTGTGTCACCTTTTGCTATATAAGAACTGTTGTTGTTATTACAGATCCAAGCTTGTTGGAATATGTCATCATAACGGGAGTCTATTTTCTCGTTGAATAAGTCGAGATAGTATGCTGTCGGCATATATCTGTTAAATCCACGACCATATTCGATAGAGCGTGTGACTGGCTTTTTGCCGTTTTTGTCGAGGACTTGATCGTAACACATGACCCAGAACAAGTGTACAGGATTATTGCCAGGCTTTCTCCAAATGATGGCATTGCCGTCTGGTCCCTCTTCGATTGATGTTCCGAAGATTTCATTTTTGTCATATACGCATACAAAGATATTCTCTTTCGATTCGTTGCAGGTATTGATGTCGCAGAGTTCATTATAGTCGCCAGCCAACTCGTATCCGTAGTTGTTGATAACATTTTTAGCGTGTGTCAACGCTCCTTCGTTGTCACCGGTATACAGACAGACACGTGCCATAAGTGCTTCTGCAGCACCTTTCGTTGCTCTTCCATAGTCGGTTGTCGTCTCTGGCAGTTTGCTGAAAGCTTCTTTTAAGTCTTCATTGATGGTTTTATAGAAGTCCTCCACAGAAGAGCGTGTGACGTATCCGCTTGGCGATTTACATTCATCAGTAGTAAGATATACTCCGCCCCATGTTTCCACGATATGCCATAGATATAATGCACGTAGGAAGTGTGCTTCGCCAAGTCGTATGTCTTTTTCGTTTGCTTGAAGGTCAGATGTCGGGAGTCTGGTTATTGCAGAGTTACAAGTGTTGAGGGCAGAATACAGTCTTTCCCATTCTTTGGTTATAGCAGTGCTTGAACCTTGTAACGAACTGTTGTAATCAGAAAGTTCAGCTTGTCCGCATCCGTTTCCACGGGTAAAGATGTCGGTACCCAATTCCGTCATGGATATCGCATACTCTTGTCCGTACCAGAATCTCAGTGGGGTATAGCAAGAATTTACAAGAGCTTCAGCTCCAGACTTTGTCTTATAGAAAGTGTCAGCGGTAAGTCCGCTTTTGTTGTCTTCTTCAAGAAAATCGCTGCACGAAGTGCTTAGTGTTGTCGCGGCACATGCCATGATACACCATTTATATATTTTGTTCATAGTTATAATAGAAATTATTAGAATTCAACATTTAGTCCAAATACAGCCTGTTTTGTCATCGGGTAGCTTAGAGAGCCTCCACGTTCAGGGTCATAGTTGTCGAAATGGCTGAATGTGAAGAAGTTCTTCAATGAGCAATACACTCTGACTTTTGAGGCGTTTATTTTGCTTATCCATGTTTTTGGTAAAGAATATCCCAATGTAATCTCTTTGATTTTCAAGTAAGAACCGTCTACATATCCGAGAGATTCAAGTCGGGGGTCGCTGCTTGAGAAACTTTTCTCTGGACGTGGAAAGTCATTTGTCGGATTGTCCTCGGTCCAGTAGTTGAACTTCAGTCCTGGGTCACCCTGGTTTCTGAAAGAGCCATATCCTGCCGCTTCTGCGTGCAGAGTCTGTCCTTGTCTCCAGTACATGAATACTCTGAGGTCAAAGTCTTTGTATCTGAAAGTATTGTTCATTCCCATTACGAAATCAGGAACTTCCGAACCAAGGATTACGCGGTCGTTGTCATTGTCAATTTTGAAGTCTTTGTTCTTGTCGTAGATCTTTATTCTACCTGGTTTCTCTCCATATTTTGCAGCTTCTTCAGTCTCGTTGAGTTGCCAGATACCAAGTTTCTTCAGTCCATAATGTGTTTTTATAGGGTGTCCTACAAACCATCCATTGCTGATGTCACGGTCTGAGCCATCTGCAAGTTCTTTGATTTTTTCTCTGTTTAGAGTGAAAGTCAGGTCTGTGTTCCATTTGAAATCCTTATTTACTATATTTGCTGTATTGAGCACAATTTCTACACCTTTGTTTTCCGTCTTGCCTATATTGTCCCATGATATAGAGTAACCTGTAGAAGTCGGTACTTTCTTCTGCATCAGCAAGTCGTATGTGTTTTGGTAGTATAGGTCAATAGAACCGCTGATTCTGTTGTTTAGGAATCCGAAATCAATACCAAAGTTTGTCGTTGCGGTCTTTTCCCATCCGAGTGCGGTATTAGGAGTCAGTGCCGGATAGTAGCCGTATGCACCGCCTTCAACACCATTGTTTATGAACGAGTACATTGTCTTTCCCAGTCCGCCTTGTGTCTGATAGGCAGAAACGGCACTGTTTCCAGATATACCATAACTTAGGCGCAGCTTCAGATTATAAAGCCATTCAACATCCTTGAGGAATTTTTCTTCTTTCATTCTCCATGCAAACGCTGCAGAAGGGAAGAATCCCCATTTGTGTTTGCTTGCTAATACAGATGAACCGTCCTCGCGGAATGTAAGGGTCAACAGATACTTTTCATTGAATTTGTAGTTTATTCTTCCGAAAAACGAAGCCATTGTTGTCTTTATGTAGTTGCTGCTTATTTTCTGGCTGTTCTGTAGTGCGCCAAGGTTGTAGAAGAGCATGCTTGGAGATATGATGTCGTGTCCTGAACCGGTATAAGTCTCTGCCTCATTCTGATAGAGGGCATTTCCTGCCATCACACTGAAATCATGTTTGTCGATTTTGAAATTGTAGTTAAGAGTATTTTCCCACGACCAATTCATTTCTGTCTCATTGGTAGCGTCTGCAACAGAATAGTCGCCCGCTCCGTCATGAGTATACTGGTCGGCAAAGTGTCCGTTTCTGACATCCTTTCTGTCCAAGCCGAATGTAGAAGTCAGTGTCAGGTTCTTGATAATGTTCCAGTTCGCTCCAATATTTCCCACAAGATGACTTGTCCTTCTGTTGTTTTTATAGACTCCCGCTGCCTCTTCTGCTATAGGGCTGATAGTCTGCCCGTCATTGAACGGCAGAGGGTTTATCGAGCCGTCTTCATTGTATACATCACCGTATGGTGACTCGTATATAGCACGGTTTAAGGGGTCGCGTCGTATATTTTGGTTCTGGAACGTATATACCATGTTGAAATTGAGCTTGAAGTCTTTTGTCACCTTGTGTGAGATGCCAAGAGTAGTGTTGTATCTGCTGAGATTGTCAAGTTTCACAAGTCCTTGCTCCTTCATATATTCGAATGCAAGGTTGAACGATGTCTTTTCAGAACCATTAGATATACTTATAGAATGTGATGTTTGGCTTCCGTCTTTCATCAAGAGGTCAACCCAGTCTACGTCTTGATTGCTTTTCACTGCATCGTAGGCAGAACCAAATATCTTTGCATCGTCAGCTTCGCTTGCCCATTGTCCGTCCGCTTTATAAGCTTCACGTTTGAAGTTCGCCCATTCTTGCAAGTTCATTCTTTCTGGATATGCAGCCACGGAATTAGTAGAGTAGTATCCGTTGTATGTAACTTTTGTTTTGCCTTGTGTTCCTTTTTTTGTTGTTATGAGAATTACACCGTTGGCACCTCTTGAACCATAGATAGCTGTTGATGAAGCATCTTTTAGGATTTCCATTGATTCGATTATGTTAGGGTTGATGTCAATGTCGGTTCCGTATGGTATGCCATCTACAATTATAAGAGGAGTATTTGAAGCGTTCAAAGAACGGTTGCCACGGATTGAAAATGAAAGTCCGGAGCCTGTTTGTCCGCTTGACTTGGTCATATCGAGACCTGCGACTTTTCCTTGTAGACTTTCAAGGGCGTTGGTCGTAGGAGTTGCAACGATATCCTCTGATTTAATGGAAGTCATAGACCCTGTCAAGTCACGTTTCTTTACAACTCCATATCCGATTACAACAACTTCGTCAAGGTCTTTCATGTTGTCCTTCATGATTATTTTCATTGGAGTCCCGGCTTTTGCTTCAATTACCTGGCTTACCATTCCAATATAGCTGACCTCTATTTTTTTTGACGTTGCAGGAATTGCGATGGAGAATTTTCCATCAATGTCGGTTACGGTTCCTAATTTTGATTGTCCGACAACGACGATACTTGCTCCGATAACAGGTTGACCGGAATTGTCAAGCACTGTTCCGGAGACATTCTTGTTCTGTGCATGTACATTTAGTACATTCAGAATGGTTAGTACGAGCACGATAATAATGAATCTGCTCTTTAGTTTGAGATGTTTCATATATATGTATTTTTAAAATTTAATTATATTTGTTGCAAATATATATGATTTTTAAAAAAAGGAAGGTGGATTATTTTCTTGAGGTTTAAAATCTTTTACTGTTGTGTATTTTCCACCTTTTCGTGTGAATATTTCCTTTTTTTGCAATGTGAAGATTATTTTCAACCAGCAAAAAAATATAATCCTCTTAAGTGTTTGAAGTAACAACTAATTTTGCAAAAACAAATTTAATAACAAAATAAATGATAGTATTAATGAAACATCTTGGAAAGACAATTAAAGGCGTAGTGCTTGGAGCCGTATTTGCATCTATTGCAGCGCCTATGAATGCGGAGGATAATCTGCGCCTATGGTATCCAAAGCCTGCGTCATATTGGGAAGAAGCCTTGCCGCTTGGCAACGGACGTCTTGCTGCAATGGTTTCCGGCTCTGTTGCACAGGACACGATTCAGTTAAATGAAGACACCTTCTGGAGCGGTTCACCTTATAATAATTATAATAAGAATTGTCTGGCGTATCTGCAGCAGATGCGTGATGGTATACAAAGCGGTACTGAAGAAGGATATGTTAAAGCTCAGAAACTTGCATTGAAATATCTTGTCGCAGATAAGTCGCAGACAAGCCATGGACAGATTTATGAATCTGTTGGGAGGCTTTTGTTGACGTTCCCAGGGCAGACTTTTGTCGATGAAATGGTAAAAAACGGTAATACGAAGCATCCTTCAACTGTAAAGAATTACAGGCGATGGCTTGATTTGGAGAATGCAACAGCAGGTGTTAGTTATGAATGTAAAGGAGTAAAATATACAAGAACGGTGTTCACATCGTTTAAAGACAACGTTACTGTAGTACGGCTGACTGCAAGTAAGGCAGGAAAGCTTGATTTCATAACGTCATTTGTCGGACCGGAGAAAACTGCTCGTATAAAATGTACCTCATCTATATATGATGACAATACGTTGTTGGTGCATTCAGTTCCAGGAAAGGAAAGTGAAGAAAATATCCCATGCAAGTTGGAATGCTACACATTTATTCGTATTGTAGATAATGATGGTATGGTTAAAAGTGGAACGCAAAGCGTAAAAACAGTTGCAACGGTTGATTCACAGACTGTCCCAACTCTTGACGTGAAGAATGCAACCGACGTGACTTTGATTATTAGTTCCGCAACGAATTTCGTTAATTATAAAGACATCTCGGCAGATGCCAAGGCAAAAGCTCTGTCGTTTGTTGAGGCTTGGCAAAATAAAAAATACGAAACGGCTCTTAGTGAACATGAGGCAAAATATAAAGAACAATTTGACAGAGTTAAGCTTTCTTTAGGAGATAATCGTGAGCAAAGCGCAAAGGATACAGAAACTCGTATTAAGGAATTCTCTACAGTGTCGGATCCTTCGCTTGCAGCAATGTACTTCCAATTCGGAAGATATTTGCTGATTTCATCGTCGCAACCTGGTTCTCAACCAGCAAACTTGCAAGGCGTATGGAATCCTGACGGAAGACAATATCCGGCATGGGATTCTAAATACACTACAAATATTAATGTGGAAATGAACTACTGGCCGGCTGAGGTAACGAATCTTTCAGAATGCCATCTGCCGTTCCTGCAGCTTGTTAAGGATGTTAGTGAGACAGGAAAACAGAGCGCAGAGAAGATGTATGGTTGCAAAGGGTGGACGTTGCATCATAATACAGACCTGTGGCGTGCCACGGGTGCTGTTGATTATGTTTCTGCTGCTGTATGGCCTACATGTAATGCTTGGTTCTGCTCGCATATATGGGAACATTATTTGTATACAGGCGACAAGAAGTTCCTTGCAGAATATTATCCGGTGATGAAAGGAGCGGCGGAATTCTATCAAGGCTTTTTGTATAAGGACCGTGTGACAGGATATATGGTTGCCGGTCCGTCTGTATCTCCAGAAAACCATCCTGGTAAATGGAAATATACAGATGACAAAGGTAAAAGTCAGAACTGTGCTGTGTTTCAAGGCATAACAATGGATAATGCAATGATTTATGACTTGCTGAAAAATACATCCACCGCAGCAAGAACTCTTGGTATAGATGAAGCATTCTCAAAGGAGATAGATAAACTGCGGAATAAGATTTCTCCAATGCGAATCGGAAAATACGGACAGTTGCAGGAATGGCAGGAAGATTGGGATCTGGAATACTCTGGTCATCGTCATTTGTCACATTTGTGGGGTGCTTACCCTGGTAGTCAAGTGTCACCGTATGATAATACCGACCTTTATCAAGGTGTGCATAAAAGTCTTGTTGGACGTGGAGATGCAAGCCGTGGATGGTCGATGGGATGGAAAGTGTGTCTGTGGGCACGAATGTTAGATGGCAATCATGCAATGACGCTGATAAAGAATCAATTAAAGTTGAAGAATCCAAATTCCACAATTAGAGATATGGATGGAGGAACTTATGCAAACATGTTTGATTCTCATCCACCATATCAGATTGACGGCAACTTCGGCTGTTGTGCAGGAATTGCCGAGATGCTTGTACAAAGCCATGCCGGGTTCATTCATATCTTGCCTGCTCTGCCTCCCGAATGGAAAAAGAATGGTGAAGTGAAAGGACTGTGTGCTCGTGGCGGATTTGAGATAACCGATTTGAATTGGACTGATGGAAAAGTTACGTTGTTGAAGATAAAAAGTAAGGTAGGTGGCAATCTGCGTCTGCGCACGGCAACTCCTTTGAAATTGGCTGATGGAACATCATTGCGCCTTGCAGAGGGCGACAACACCAATCCTCTTATGCAACCATATAGAATGCCTGCTCCTATAGTTAAGGATAAATCCAAAATACCGGCAACATTTTTGCCGGAAACTGTTCTTTACGACATACCGACAGAGGCTGGACAGGAGATTGTGCTTGTATGTCGTAATTGACAGCTGATATATAAATAAGGTATAGCATATTATCTTTTTTCGTTTCACAAGAGAGTGTATCAGAGTTTTTTCTTTTGATACACTCTCGTTCTTGTATCTGTTTTGATTAATTTTTCATGCTCAAAAGTGATAATAAGCTTTCTTTTCTCTTGCTTATTCGGATTTTTGCATTGTTTTTAGATTAGATATGCAATAAGAAATGCATGAATTCATTTCGTTCTTCTCTCTATTTGCACTATCTTTGCATAAGATAGGCTGCACCTCGGCATAAAGTTCAAGCAAGCTTGACTTTCTGCACTCGCTTTGCGCTATCTTTGCATAAGGAACATGACTAATTTTTACTTGTGATGAGGCTTATTTCGGATAATATAATAAATGTAAAAAGGATATTGCTCTCCTGTCTGTTGATGTTGTTTACCGGTATTTCGCTTGCTGGAAATACGGAAGTGCAAATAACTCATTTCTCTGATAAGGATGGCTTGCCCCAAAGTGTGTTTAGTGGGGTCCTACAAGACTCAAAGGGTTATATCTATATTAGTTCGTGGAATGGTCTTTGTCGGTATGATGGCTATTCTTTCACTCACTATAAGGCACGTCAAGGTGATAATAGCCCTTTGCCAAGCAATCGTATTTTGTCTATTGGCGAAACAAAAGACGGGGATATCCTGTGCAAGTTTCATGAAAATAAGTTCTTCCTTTTCAAATGTGATGAAAAACGCTTTGTCGCATTGCCTGGCAGAGTGAAGAAACCGGTATATCGTTTCATACCGACAGCTCAACAGAAAGCATTGATAGGTAGTCTGCCTGAATATAAGAATATAGAAACACATATTTTGTATAAAGACCGTCAAGGCGGCTATTGGGTGTTCACTCATAGCGGACTTGATCGTGTTGTCTTTAACAGGAAGCGTTTGTCGCCTGTTAAAAGGAGCAATGAAGGCGAAGAGTTTATACGCTGTATTTTCCAATATGGAGCCGATGACATCTTTGTTGCCGATAAAAACGGAGTTATCTGTGTTTGGGACAAAGTCGGAAATACTAAGGGATACTTATGTGGTGACGGCTCAATATCTAAGTTGCGTCATCCGTTTGGTGCAAATGCCTATTGTATGTTTAGGGACTCACATGGGTATTTGTGGATAGGCACAAAGCCAAACGGACTGTTCAGACTGATGCCATTAAAGAATGGCGGCTTTAAAGTCAAGGCGTTTTTCAAAGGAAAGGATAATAAGTATGGTATAAACAACAATAGTGTTTATTCGGTGTTGGAAGACAAGTTCGGGCGTATTCTTGTCGGAACATACGGAGGAGGGCTGAATGTGATAATTAATCCTTGGAGCGAAACCCCGCAATTCTTCCATTGTGACAATGGACTTGACCGTTATCCTGTTGAGGCTAAGTTCATTCATGATATGCTGCTTGTTCCTGACGGTAGCCTGCTGCTTGCCACTAATGAAGGATTGTTTGCAACAAAGATTCAGCGTGGTATTCGGAGTTTGCGCTTCTTGCAGAACAAACGGGTGCCGTCGGATGTAGAGTCGCTCGGCAACAACCGGGTGATGAGTCTGTTGCGTAGTAAGGATGGTAAGATATATGTTGCAACGTATGGAGGAGGGTTGAATGTCGTAAGTTCAAGAAATCTGTTCAGCGACAAGATACGTTTCCGTGCCTACACGATGGATAATGGCATGTCAACCGACATCGTGCTTGCTCTTTACGAAGACAGGAAAGGCTTGATATGGGCAGTGTCGGAACATGGACTTATGTCTTTCAATCCACGTAATGCTACTTTTACGAATTATATAGAGGGGACGTTCACTAAAGGCTTTTCTTTTTCCGAATGTTCTCCACTTGGCATAAACACTGGCAAAACAACACTTTTCGGCACTACGCAAGGTGTGCTTGCCGTAGATGAGAATGCTTTGGGCAAGAGTCGTTACGTGCCGAAGATTGTGTTTGATTTGCCAGACAGTATATCTCTGTCGCCGGAAGAGAAATCACTTAACGTATCGTTTGCGGCAATCGACTATAATAAGACGGAACCTATACAATATGCCTACATGCTTGAAGACGTAGACAAGAAGTGGCTTTATACAAAAGACAACCATATAAATCTTTCAAATATTCCGGCAGGAACATTCCGTTTGAGGGTGCGTTCCACTAATGGTGACGGGGTTTGGGTAGACAATGAAGCCTGCATAATAATCCATCGTACGCCATACTTTAACGAACGTCCAGTGGCATGGATGCTGTATGGCGGATTGGTGCTTGTGTTTATATTCCTTTTAGTGAAAGTAATCCGCTATATCCGTAGTCTTGAGAAGGAGATAAGGATTCTCAGACTTTCCAAAGAAGAAAAGATGGAATATATAAAGGTGCGTTTAGGTGATGTGATAGAGGGAGACGCCCAGTCGGCGTTGCCTGCTGTAATTGCTGGCTGTGTTTACGATGTCGGTTCTGTATCCAGTTCTGATGGGGCCGATTCCGACAATGCTTTTAAGGAAAAGGTGGAAACGTTTATGCAGAAGCATTATTCCGATTCCGGGCTGAATGTGGGAATGTTCTCTTGTGAGATGGGATTGAGCCGTTCGTTACTTTATATCCAGATGAAGAAGGTGTATGGATGCACACCTAATATATATATGCAGAACTATCGCCTTGAGAAGGCTTACGGTATGCTGATAAACGATAAAGAACAGAATGTGTCGGAAATAGCCTATCGTTGTGGCTTTACTGATCCGAAGTATTTTAGTCGTTGTTTCAAAAAGGCTGAAGGGTGTACGCCTACAGAGTTTAGAGAGAGACACCAGACGGCGGAATAGTGCCTGTCTTATAGTGTTGGACTTATAATAATAATCCCCAAACGACCTAATGACCGATTGGGGATAATATATCCCCATAAGTTTTAGGCAGTTCTTTTTGAATGCTTAATTCTTATGGGGAGATTTTGTTCGTAATTATAAATTACTTGTTTCTGTACATCTCAGCCTGCTGCTGTATGAGGGCGGCATCGTCGAAGTAGTTTATCTTCATGGCTTCGCGCACATCATGCAACGTCTGTGCCGCTGCTTCGTGGGCAGCTTCGCTGCCTTTCTTCAGAATGTTGTAGACCTCTGGTATGTCCTGTTCGAACTCATGGCGGCGCTGACGGATAGGTTCCAGGCGCTTGTCGAGCACCTTGATGAGGAACTTCTTGCACTTCATGTCGCCCAGACCGCCACGCTGGTAGTGGTCTTTCAGTTCGTCGAGCGACTTGTATTCGGGCCAGAATTCGGCGAAGTCGTCAGGAGTAGAGAATGCGTCGAGGTATGTGAATACGGTGTTTCCCTCCACTTTTCCCGGGTCTTCCACCCGCAGATGGCCGGGGTCGGTATACATGCCCTTCACTTTCTGCTGCATGTCCTTTGCTGAGTCAGAGAGATAGATGCAGTTGCCGAGGCTCTTGCTCATCTTCGCCTTGCCGTCGGTTCCCGGCAGTCGGCAGCATACCTGGTTGGTGGGCAGCATGATTTTTGGTTCCACGAGCACGTCACCGTATATATAGTTGAAGCGTTTCACTATCTCTCGTGTCTGCTCCAGCATAGGCTCCTGGTCCTCTCCGGCAGGCACTGTGGTAGCTTTGAATGCCGTGATGTCGGCAGCCTGTGAGATAGGGTAGGTGAAGAAGCCCACTGGGATGCTTGTTTCGAAGTTGCGCATCTGTATTTCTGTCTTCACGGTAGGGTTGCGCTGCAGTCGTGAAACGGTAACGAGGTTCATGTAATATACCGTCAGCTCCGCCAGTTCCGGAATCATGGACTGTACGAAGAGAGTCACTTTCTGCGGGTCGAGTCCGCAGGATAGATAGTCGAGTGCAACCTCAATAATGTTCTGTCTTACCTTTTCAGGGTTGTCAGCATTGTCAGTCAGAGCCTGCACGTCGGCAATGAACACGAACATCTTGTCGAAGTCTCCCTCGTTTTGCAGTTCCACGCGTCTGCGCAGTGAGCCTACATAGTGTCCGAGGTGTAGTCTTCCGGTAGGGCGGTCGCCCGTAAGAATGATCTTTCCCATATTGTAATATTTTGTTTGTTTCGTTAATTAATTGTATTTGCAAAGATTGTGCAAGTCGAATGCAATGAAGCTTGTTTCAATTGCTGAGACGCCGCCAATCTTATGCAAAGGTACATCAAAGGAAAGAGAATACAAAATTTATATTTCTGATTTATAGAAAAACATTAAAAAACGGCTCATCCGATATTTGGAGTGATGTAAACATGAGATTCTGTTCAACACTTATACAAAAACATTTAAAACCCCCTTTAGATATTCTATCACTCCATATTCCGGATGAACCATAAAAAAGGTGGAAAAACATGCTTGTTTGGGTATTTAATACATTTTAATAAAAGACATGGGTTTTGTTAATAATAAACCGTAGAATTAACTTTTCCTTGTTGCCTTAAAAAAGATAAAAGAAGAAGTCCGTTGACTTTCCATGAGAAAGTACGTCAATTTCTATGAGAAAGTCCGTAACTTTCTATGAGAAAGTCCGTAACTTTCTAAAAACGGTCAAATTGGGGTCTCTTATTACTGTTCTGCGTTAAGAGTTTTCTTGATAGTTAAAAAGTTCCAAAAAAATAACACACCTTTGTTTCGACGTAACGTGTTGCTGCTTGTCTTCTTGTCAACTTATAAAACCAATTACCTTGTCAACTCGTTTACTTGTTAACTTGTCAACTCGTAAAAAACATGATTTACACTAATACGGCTTTTGGAACAATAAACAAGAGTTTTCGATGTGTTATTTATACTTGTTGGAAGAATAATTCGCAAAAAGCAAATCAATTAACTAAACTTAACGTAAGATTGTTAGCGTTTTTTTTTTTGAATACATTTGCATGCAACCTTTATTATTCATCAAAACAATAGACTATGAAGAAAGGTAACTTTTTAGCATTATTTCTGTCGCTATTTGTGACAATGAGATTGTTTGCTGTAGGAATAACTGACAATCAGATTACAAGAAAATCTCACAGTCAGCTGCCTACACAGTCAGCCGTCCAGGCAAATGATGACTTAAGCAAACTGGTGATTTACAAGCGTCTTTATCAGAAGGAGAAAACAAGGACTTTCGGTAAGGTCTGTCCTGCCCTCACTCCTCAAGCCATTACCCATAAGTTGGGTAAGAAGATGCCTAAGGCAGGAGGCGACAAGCCGCTGACCGTTTATGGCACTATGGCAGGCAACTCCACATGGGGCGATAACACGCAATATGGTATGTATACGTTTACCGCACCGACGTATACCTCCACATTGGTGAAGCAAGAAGACGACCTCGTGGCTAACGGTGGTGGCGTGCTTGTAGGCGATACCTACTATTTGACCAACTTCTACACCTATTATGGCTATAATTTTGTTTATTTCGAGAGATACAATCCTGAAACATGGGAGTTCTTGGGCGATACAAGAGCATCCATGCAGGAAGTGGCAACCGACCTCGCTTACGATCCTATTACAGACAAGGTGTACGGATGCTTCGTCAGCGATTCCGGCAACGGCTATGTATGGGGTACAATCGACCTTACTGAAGGCAAGCGCACACAGCTTGGCTTCTGCGACAATCCGCTGTTGGCAATAGCTGCCAGCAACGAGGGTATTATATATGGTGTTGACGGTAAGGGTGATCTCTATACCGTGGATAAGGAAACGGGAGCACAGACACTTGTAGGCTCTACAGGACTCTCGGTTGAATATATCACACAGAGTGCTACTTTTGATACACGCAAGAATGAGATGTATTGGGCTGCTTGCCTGAGTGGCGGCAAGACAGGATTCTATAAGGTGAACACAACAACGGGAGAAGCTACGGAAGTGATAGACTTCCCAAACAAGGAACAGTATTTGGGTCTCTTCATAAAGGCTCCATTGGCGGAAGACGGTGCTCCGGCAGCTGTGGCATCAGTAATAACAGACTTCAAGAACGGCAGTTGCACAGGTAACATCAAGTTTACTGCTCCTACAACAACATTTGCCGGCGATGCTCTTACGGGCGAACTGACTTACGAAGTGAAAGCCAACGGCAAGAGCGTAGCCACAGGTACAACGACTGCCGGTGCAGACGTTGATGTGGAAGTGACATTGCCTGGTGGTGCCACAAAGATTAGCGTAACCACAGCCAATGCAGAAGGCAACAGTCCGGCGGCAGTAGTGGATATGTTTATAGGTAAGGATGCGCCAACGGCAGTAGGCGACCTTAAACTGGAAGTTACAGACCGAGACAACGGAATGGTGAAACTGACATGGACTGCTCCTACCACAACTCTCAATGGCGGTTATCTTGATGCTGCGGCAATGAGATATAAGGTGGTAAGAAATACCGACGGCAAGGAAGTTGCCAACGACTTGAGTGTTTGTGAGTTTACAGAAAAGCTCGGTACCGAGGCATTGGCACAGTACAGTTATACCGTAACCCCGTATGTGGGCGACCTGATAGGTACGGAGGCTGTTTCTAACGCAGTCAAGCTTGGCACACACTGTCTCGTGCCGTATCTCGAGACCTTCGATACCAAGGAGGCATTGGATAACTTCACCATTATCGATGGCTATGAAGACGGTGACACATGGATGTTCCGCAATGGTTGGGATATGGTACAGAGCAGATACTCTTTCAAGAACCCTATGGACGAGTGGTTGATGACTCCTCCTATCTATCTGGAGAAAGGCAAGCTCTACAAGCTAACCTTCACTTCTTCTTGCAAGCGCGTTTATCCAGACCGTCTTGAAGTGAAGATGGGTAAGGGTACTTCTGTTGCAGACATGGTTACGACATTGGTTAAGGATACATTGTATCAGACAGACCAGCAGATACCGGATGTGGTATACGACTTCGACCTCGACGTGAAGGTAGATGAAAGCGGTGACTATCATATTGGCTTCCATGCCATGACAGATGAGCCTCAGATGTCAGACCTGCGACTCGACGATATCTCCTTGACCTACGTTTCTGATTTGGGCTGTCCGGAGCGTGTAAGTGACCTTACTGCTACTCCTGGAACAAACGGTGCACTCAATGCTACCATCAGCTTTACTACTCCTGCCAAGACATTTGAAGGCGATGCTCTCACCAATATAACCAAGGCTGAGATTTACAAAAACGATATCCTTGAGGCTACAATAGAGAATCCGGGAGTAGGCAAGCCTGTTTCTGTCGTTGTTGATGCAGACCAGGGTATGAATGAATACAAGGTTTACACATATAATGAAAATGGAAAGAGTCTCGACTCCAAAGTTTCTGTATATTGCGGTGTCAGCATACCGTCACCGGTTTCAAACGTTGTTCTGAAAGAGGAAAACTCCCATCCGGTAATTACATGGGATGCTCCTACGGTAGGTGCAGACGGCGGTTATATCGACCCGTCGAAGCTTACTTACATAGTACTTCGCGGTTCCGACCAGACCGTGGTGGCTTCCGATATCTCTGAGACTTCATTCATCGACGATGAGGTAGACGGACAGACTCTGCAGGTGTACCTCGTTTATGCTTCTAATGCCGCAGGCATGAGTCAGGTGACATATTCCAACTATATCGTTGTTGGTAACGGACGCTATACTGTTCCGTTCTGCGAGTCGTTCGGTAATGCAACCATCACACAGCAGCCTTGGGGCAACGTGGCTGATGGCAGCAGCAGCTGGTGGTTGACAAAGGATGGTCAGAAGGTGAAGACTTATGACGATGACGGCGGTATGATTTACTTCATGGGTGAGGGCCCTAACGAAACCGGTAGGATATTCAGCGGCAAGATTTCGTTGGCAAACACATCACATCCGGCACTTGTTACTCATCTGTATTATGACGAGAGTCTGAAGAGTGATATCAAGGTTAGAATCATGGCGACGACAGACTATGTGAACTATACTACTCTGAAGGAGGTAGACTATAACAACTTTGATGGTGAGACGGGCTGGAATGAGTTTACGGTATCGCTCGACGAGTATAAGGACAAACCTTGGGTGGCTGTGGCTTACGATGCTACAACAGGTGTGGATTATAAACACAGCGTATATCTCGACAAGGTGGAAGTAATTGATAATATCGAGAACAACATTACTGCCGTTGCTTTCCAGGGTCCTGCAAGTATGCTGGCTGGTAATGAGGCTGACTTCACTGTTACGTGGCGCAACGACGGATTGAAGACTGCCGAGAACTATACCGTGGAACTCTATCAGAACGGTAAGAAAGTGCAGCAGGTTGAGGGCGAAGCAATAAAGCCGGGCGAAGCTATGAGTACTGTATTCCACGTGATGCCTGATGCAATAATGCCGGAGGCTAACGAGTTCTATGCTTACATCAATTACGAGGCTGACGAATATAAGGACAACAATACGTCGAAGGTTCAGAAGTCCGTTGTCAATACTGTTGACTATCCTACCGTAGAGAATATCTCTGGTAAATATGAAAACGGAGCACAGATTACATGGGACAAGCCGGCTGCTCAGCAGAGAGTGAAGGCGGTAACGGAAGACTTCGACAGCTACGAACCGTTTATCATTACCAACATTGGCAACTGGAAGTTGTATGACGGTGATGGCACTCCAACCTTCTGTGTTCAGTTCAAGGGTTCTGTAAAACAGTACAAGAATGCAGGCGAGCCTATGGCATGGCAGGTGTTCAATGCCCACGATGCTGGTCTTGACGATGAGGCTACAGGTTACGATATCTTCATGGCACACTCTGGTACACAGTCTCTGGCATCGTTCAGCTCAGAGACTGGCACAAGCGACAACTGGTTAATCTCTCCGAAGCTCAGTGGTTCGGCACAGCTTATCTCGTTCTACGTAAGAACTTCAGTGCCAAACTTCGGAATGGAGAAGTTCGAGGTTCTCACTTCTACCACCGACGATGAGGTGGAGAGCTTCACCAAGATAGAGAATATCGACGGCAATGCTCCTTACGCATGGACAAAGATTTCGTTTGCTGTTCCTTCAGGAACCCAGTATTTCGCTATCCGTTGTGTCTCAAGCCTTTGTATGGCAATGCTGGTTGACGACATAACCTATACTCCAGCCGAGGGTGAGATGGGTGACCTCAACATCGTTGGCTACAACATCTATCGTGACGGTGTGAAGCTCAACGAGGTTCCTGTGGCGGAACCAACCTACACCGATGCCGTAGAACCGAATACAAGCTATCAGTATCAGGTATCTGTAGTATATGAAGAGGGCGAGTCAAAGCTTTCTGCTCCATTCGTACTCTCTACAACTACCATCAACACGTTTGCCACAAGAGGCATCAGCATTGAGACAGGTAATCGTATGATTACGGTGAACAACTGTGCCGGCAAGAGCATCAGCATCTTCGGAACAGACGGAGCTGTTGTATACAGTGGTGTCAAGTTTACAGAGAGCGTATCTGTTTCTGTTGCCAAGGGTGCTTACATCGTAGAGTATGATGGCAAGAGAAAGAAGGTTGTTGTGAAATAAATGAGTAGACAAGTAGGTTTGTTTTTCTTGATGATTTTTATAAACAAGTAATACAGATCTCTCATTAAAGCAAAAAAAAGGATGCTCCGATTGGGGCATCCTTTTTTGCTTAAAACCAAATCATTAGGGCTTTCTTGTATTTTGCTTTTAATGAGTAATAGCGAGCTGTTGCGAATTAAAAAACGGACAAAAGATGCCTTATAAAAAACAAAAGACTGTAAGCAATTGTAAAAATTACATTTAACGAGGCTCAGGAGAGATTGTCTATCCACGGACAATCTCTCCTGAGCCACAACTTGTGGCAGATTTCAAGCGTTCTTACTCTTTTTCGGAGGCTTCCTGTTTTAATTCAAGCATAGTCCGTTCATAGACCTCTTGCAGCTGATAACTTGCCACACCCAAAGGAGTGGTGATACCACGCAAAGACCATTCCACAACGGACGAATCTTTGTCCTTGCAAAGAAGAATA
>OKRS01000344.1_pt1 | contig 36152 bp, 23 predicted proteins | sample 1601191 | NCBI WGS metagenome assembly OKRS01 (sample SAMEA3541509, study PRJEB24748) | human gut metagenome | biome: human gut; feature: human-associated habitat; material: faeces | place: China | collected 2012
CACTTATCTGGAATATAAACTCTATGCTCGTAAGGTCGGCAAGCCATCCGAAGAAGGCAGAGCCGAGTCCTCCAAGACCAAACATCAGTCCGAAGAATATACCTGCAATAAGCCCCACCTTATCAGGCATAAGATCTGTGGCATACACCACTATTGACGAAAAGGCAGAGGCTATGACGAGTCCCGACATGAATGCCATAAAGACCGTCCAGCCAAGGCTATCCATAAACGGCAATGCAATGGCAAAAGGTGCTGCTCCCAAGATGGAAATCCATATCACATATTTCCTGCCGAATCTGTCGCCGAACATTCCTCCTGCCACAGTGCCTAAGGCAAAGGCAAAGAGGAAAGCGAAAAGACATAGCTGCGATGCGCCGATGCCTATATGGAACTTGTCCATAAGGAAGAAGGTGAAGTAGCTTGTAATGCATGCCGTATAGAAATACTTTGAGAATATGAGCAACACAAGGATTACAAGAGCCCAGTGCTTGCGTGCCGACGATATGTCGGTGTTCGGTTGCGGCTTGGCTATGTTATGGCGCACGGCATAGGCAAGCTTTGACTTGTACCAGCCACCGACACGTATCATTATAATGGAGGCAAGCACAGCAGCAATGGCAAACCATGATATTGCCCATTGTCCAAAGGGAAGCACTATTGCCGCAGCAAGCAACGGTCCTACAGCAGACCCGCCATTACCACCTACCTGAAATATCGATTGTGCAAGACTCTTCCTGCCTCCTGATGCCATCTGGGCTACACGAGAAGCTTCGGGATGGAATATAGCAGACCCGAATCCGATAACACTGACCGACAGTATCAGCAACCAGAACTGTCCGGCAAAGGCAAGCAAAAGCAGACCGACAAGCGTGAAACACATACCAAGAGACAAAGCAAAGGGTTGCGGATGCTTGTCTGCATACAGACCGGTAAAGGGCTGGAGTATGGACGAAGCCATTTGAAAGACAAATGTGATGAGTCCGATTTCCGCAAAAGTAAGCGAAAAGTTTTCTTTTATTATCGGATATATTGCCGGCACCACCGACTGTATCATGTCATTCAGGAAATGCGAGATGCTGATAATGACAAGTATTGAATATGCCGTACCCTCAGCAATATGGTTGTCCCCCTTCAGTTTATTGGTTATTGATTTTAACTCCATCGTTTATTCTTCTTATCTTACATACTTTTTAAAAAACGATGCAAAATTAATAATATTTTCTGTTTTAAAGACAAGAAAACGCATTCATCTTGGAAGAATAATACACCTTATATATAATAAGGTTAAAGACTTCGTCATCCTACTGTCAAAAGTTTCAGATTAAATCGCAAATAATGATGTTTGACTTAAATCAAAAATACGTATCTTTGCAAAAAATAAACTACATCTCTACGTAACAATAAAACAGTATTGTTGTTTTGCGACAGAGTTGTTCAATCCTTACCAACAGGAATTTAATACAAAAAACATATAATGGAAAATAACAGATATTTCTTTGCCGTGGACCTGGGAGCCACAAGCGGAAGGACAATCATCGGAACACTGACCGAAGGTAAAATACAACTTGAAGAACTGACCCGATTCGAGAACAACCTCATCGAGACAGGAGGACATTTCTATTGGGACATCTTCGCCCTGTACAACGAAATCGTCAAAGGACTGAAGCTGGTGGCAAAAAGACAGCTGCCTATCGTAAGCATCGGTATTGACACCTGGGGTGTTGACTTCGTGTGCATAGGAGAAGATAATGCCATACTGCGCAACCCTATCGCCTATCGCGACCCATTCACATTCGAGGCAATGGACGAGTATTTCGAGAAATGCGTGGACAAAAAGAAGGTTTACGACACCACCGGAATACAATTCATGAACTTCAACTCTTTGTTCCAGCTCTATGCCATGCGCAGAGAGAACAACACCGCACTCAACAACGCGAAGAAGATTCTCTTCGTTCCGGATGCCCTTTCCTGGATGCTTACAGGCAAGGATGTATGCGAATATACTATCGCATCAACAAGTCAGATGCTTGATCCAAGAACAAAAGAACTCGACAACGAGCTGCTCAAGAGCGTTGATCTGACACGCGACAAGTTCGGAATGATGGTTAATCCCGGCACATGCATCGGCACACTGACAAAAGAGGTACAGAAGATGACTGGCTTAGGAGCCATACCGGTAATTGCCGTGGCTGGTCATGACACTGGTAGTGCCGTGGCTGCCGTACCGGCAAGAGACGAACATTTCGCATATCTGAGCAGCGGCACATGGAGCCTGATGGGTATCGAAACAAGAGATGCCATAATAAACGACCTGAGCTACGAACGCAACTTCACCAACGAGGGTGGTATAGAAAGCACGACACGATTCCTGAAAAACATCTGTGGAATGTGGCTTCTGGAACGCTGCCGCAAGGAATGGGGAGAGGATGCACCAAGAGACTACAGCATTCTGCTTGCCGAGGCAATGGCGACCAAGCCATTCCAGAGCATCATCAATCCTGACGACAAGATGTTTGCCAACCCTGCCAATATGCAGGAAGCGATAAAGGAATATTGCAAAAAGAGCGGACAGCATGTTCCGGAAGGCTATGCGGAAGTATGTCGTTGCATATTTGAAAGCCTTGCCCTGCGCTACCGCCAGGTGTTCGGCTATCTGAAAGAGATGGCTTCGTTCCCTATCAACACCCTGCACATCATCGGTGGAGGTTCGCTGAACAAATATCTCAACCAGTTTACAGCAAACTCTACCGGCGTTGAGGTTCTTGCCGGACCACAGGAATGTACGGCTCTCGGAAACATCATGATGCAGGCTAAATCTGCCGGCGACGTCGATGGCATATTCGATATGCGACGTATTATTGCAGACAGCGTCATCATGACACGCTTCGAACCACAGGACAAAGAGCTTTGGGACGAAGCATACAAGAAATATCTTGAAATCGTGAATATTAAAGATTAGAATTACAAATAAATAAAATCTAAAGAATATGAAATCAGAACAAATTACAAAAGCTTATGAAATGGCGAAAGAGCGCTATGCCGCTCTTGGAGTAGATACAGACAAGGCTATCGAGATTCTCGAGAAGACACCTATATCCCTGCATTGCTGGCAGGCTGACGATGTTGTCGGCTTTGAGCGCAATGTGGCAGCATCTGGAGGTATACAGACAACAGGTAACTATCCTGGAAAGGCACGCAACATCGACGAATTGCGTCAGGATGTAGAAAAAGTAAAATCTCTGCTTGCAGGAACATACCGTCTTAACCTTCACGAGACATACGGTGAGTTCGGAGGACAGTTCGTTGACCGCGACCAGGTTGAAGCAAAGCACTTCGAAGGATGGATGCAGTGGGCTAAAGAACACAATATGAAGCTCGACTTCAACTCTACTTCTTTCTCTCATCCGAAGAGCGGAAACCTTACTTTGGCTAACCCGGATAAGGAAATACGTGACTTCTGGATTGAGCATACAAAGCGTTGCCGCCGCATCGCTGATGCCATGGGTAAGTTCCAGAATGACCCTTGTATCATGAATATCTGGGTACACGACGGAAGTAAAGACCTTACTGTAGAGAAGCTGCGCTACCGCGAGATATTGAAGAACAGCCTTGACGAGATTCTTGCAGAGGAACTGCCTGGAATGAAATCATGCCTTGAGGCTAAACTGTTCGGAATCGGACTGGAGGCTTACACCGTTGGTTCCAACTACTTCTATACCGGCTATTGCGCAAAGAACAACGTAATGTACACACTCGACACCGGTCACTATGAGCCTACAGAGAATGTTTCTGACGCTATCTCTGCACTGCTGCTTTATGTTCCAGAGTTGATGCTCCACGTATCTCGTCCTATGCACTGGGATTCTGACCACGTGACACTGTTCGACGACAACACACGCAACCTCTTCTCTGAGATTGTACGTGCAAATGCTCTTGACCGTGCACATATCGGACTCGATTACTTTGATGCTTCAATCAACCGTATCGGTGCTTACATCATCGGTGTGCGTGCTGCACAGAAGTCATTGCTTCAGGCTCTGCTTGAACCGACAGCTACTCTCCGCAAATATGAGGACGAGGGCAAGCTGTTCCAGCGTCTCGGTCTGCTCGAAGAGGCTAAAACTCTACCATTCGGCGCCATCTATGACTACTTCAACATGAAGAACAACGTGCCTGTAGGCGAGGAGTATTTTGCTGATGTAGAGAAATACGAGGCTGAAGTTCTTTCCAAGAGAAATTAATTCTAAACAATAAATCAAAGCTACAACAATGAAGGTCGGAGACATTCGGACACTCGGTGTCCTCTGAATGGCTTCCGGCCTTTATTCTTATAAGTCATGGAAATAATAATTGGTTTACTTATAATAGCCATCGGCGCATTCTGCCAGTCAAGCTGCTATGTGCCGATAAACAAGATAAAGGATTGGAGTTGGGAGTCTTACTGGTTAGTGCAAGGCATCTTTGCCTGGATAACATTCCCCCTGCTCGGAGCATTGCTTGCCGTGCCGGAAGGTCACTCCTTGTGTGAACTGTTTGCCGCAAGCAACTCGTTCAATATATGGATGACTGTGTTGTTTGGTGCTCTATGGGGAGTGGGCGGACTGACATTCGGACTCTCTATGCGTTACCTCGGTGTTGCTCTCGGACAGAGCATTGCGCTTGGCACTTGTGCCGGATTAGGAACGATAATGGGACCTGTATTGCTGAATATATTCTTCCCGGAAGAGGATGCCCTCAGCAAACTGACTTTCGCAGTAATCATCGGTGTTGTTGTAACATTACTCGGAATAGCAATAATCGGCGTGGCTGGCTCTATGAAGGCTGCTTCTCTATCGGAAGAAGAGAAGAAAGCGGCTGTGAAGGACTTCAACTTCCCGAAAGGACTGGCTATCGCATTGCTCGCAGGATTCATGAGCGGATGTTTCAATGTGGGATTGGAATTCGGAAAGGACATAAACTTCGGAGACTTGACACCTGACATGTACAAGACATTGCCGGCAACACTGCTTGTTACACTTGGAGGATTCGTTACAAATGCCGTATACTGCTTCTTCCAGAACTACAAGAACAACACTTGGGGAGACTACAAGAAAGGCAATGTTTGGTTTAATAACCTTCTCTTCTGCGCACTTGCTGGCGGATTATGGTATAGCCAGTTCTTTGGATTGTCGTTAGGAAAAGGATTCCTTACAGAATCGCCTACGCTGATGACGCTGTCGTTCTGCATACTAATGGCACTCAATGTTGTTTTCTCTAATGTTTGGGGTATTATACTGAAAGAGTGGAAAGGTTGTTCTCAGAAGACCATCGCCGTTCTTATCCTCGGTATAGCAGTACTGATATTATCATCCTTCCTGCCACAAATGATATAAGCTGTTTACCTACAATACAGATTATTTTATCATTTGTATATAAGTACATACATTTAGACTTGCCGTATATGTTGAAATATAACATATACGGCAAATTTAGTTACTATATGGCTACAAATTTACACTTTTAGCAAAAAAAGATTAAGTATTCAACATCGGTGTTTACTTTTTATCATATACATTACATGTTTTTTATAAAAAAGATGTAATTTTGCAGAAAATTCAGTTGAAACAAATAATTATTAAAACACCGATAAAGGATTATGAAGAAGATTAGAGCTGCCGTTGTTGGTTATGGCAACATCGGCCACTATGCAGTCCAGGCTCTTGAGACTGCTCCTGATTTCGAGATTGCAGGTATAGTAAGACGCAATGGTTCAGAGAACAAGCCCGCAGAACTGGCACAGTATGATGTTGTTAAAGATATCACGGAACTGAAAGACGTTGACGTGGCAATTCTTGCTACTCCAACCCGTAGCTGCGAGGAATATGCGAAGAAGATACTTGCCCTTGGCATAAACACCGTTGACAGCTTCGATATACACACAAGTATTCTCGACTACCGTGCTTCCCTTATGCAAGAATGCAAAGACAACAATACCGTTGCCATCATTGCGGCAGGATGGGATCCGGGATCTGACTCCATCGTACGCACACTGATGCAGAGCCTTGCCCCGAAGGGATTATCATACACAAACTTTGGTCCAGGCATGTCAATGGGACATAGCGTCTGCGTCCGTTCCAAAGAGGGAGTGAAGAATGCGCTGTCAATGACTATTCCTAAGGGTGAAGGACTTCATCGCCGTATGGTTTATGTGGAACTTGAAGAAGGCGCAAGCCTGGAGGAAGTAACAAAGGCTGTAAAGGCAGACCCTTACTTTGCCAACGACGAGACTCATGTATTTGCTGTTGACTCTGTTGATGAAGTCCGTGACATGGGACATGGTGTAAATCTCGTGCGTAAAGGCGTGAGCGGCAAGACACAGAACCAGCGTCTGGAGTTCAACATGAGCATCAACAACCCTGCTCTGACCGGTCAGGTTCTTGTAAACGTGGCACGCGCTTCTATGCGCCAGCAGCCTGGTTGCTATACTATGGTTGAGATTCCCGTAATCGACATGCTTGCAGGAGAGCGCGAAGATCTTATCGCTCACTTGGTTTAATAACCTTAAAGCAAAATAAACACAAATAAAAAAGTGTCATAACTATGAAGATAAAATCTTTAATGTTATGACACTTTTGCTTTTATACGAAGCAAGCTACTATTTATCCTTCGATGCAGCCTTGTCCTGCTTCAGATACAAAGACAAGCCATATACACTTCCACCACAAGAAACATGAATATATTTATCACGGGCATTCTCTGTATCCGTATTTTCAGTAACCTTGATAACGATTTTTTTATCCACAATCTTGGCTGTAAACCATCCACCTTCTGTTACATTTTTCGAGTCCTTAAGCTTGCCATTTTTTATTGACAGGACATTGGTCTCCGAGATTTTGTCATTTGCGCCCTTCTCCTTGTTGTTAATCTGCGTGATATTCAGATCAACAGCATTGCTTACCGTTATTGTTTTCTCGCCCCCAGAAGCTGTAACAATTATATTTGTATTATTCGGAGACAATTGTGGCATGATGTACTTGTCGTCATCGTCATCAGAACATGCTACTAAAGCTACAGCACACACAACAAAAAATAAAAATAAATACTTTTTCATCTCTTAGTTGTTTTTTTACTTAATGGGTTAATTATCACTTTCACATATTACCTTTCAAACAGGCAATCCATATACTTATAAAACTGTAATTATCGAAAAATATTGCATCAATTGTCTTTCCAGAAGTCTCTTGTAAATATAACCACTACAGTAAATATCTCCAAACGTCCCATCAACATCAGAATAGAACATATCCATTTACCGACACCAGGAAGGATGTTCCACGACACCGTCGGACCTATTTCCAATCCAAGCGTAGGACCAACATTGCTCGCACAACTCATTGCTATCGTTATAGAGTTGGTGCTGTCCACTCCCATACATATCAGACAGAAGTAGGCAAAGATACAAAGAGCCATATAAAGGGCGAAGAAGACAAGCAGAGTCACCTGGCCGGACGTATTTACTATATTTCCATTTACCCTCACCGGCAATACAGCCTTAGGATGAAGGATTCGCCTCAGTTCATTACGCACTATCTTCAGCAACATAACACCTCTGACACTCTTGAATCCTCCACTCGTACTTCCTGCACAAGCTCCTATAAACATACAGATACTCAATATGACCCATGTTATATGGTGCCACTTTCCGGCATCATCGTTAAACAAACCCGTTGTAGTGATGAACGACACAACCTGGAACAAAGAACTTCTGAAAGCCCTCGTCAAGCTATAATCATTACACGTCATCAGGAAATACATTATCCCCAATGTGGCACATGCCACGACAAACAGATACAGCTTAAACTCTGAATTACTGAAAAGATTCCTTATCTTCCGCTTGAAGAAAGCAAGATACAAGAGGGTGAAGTTGGTACCGGAAAGAAACATGAACACTATCGACGTATAATCTATTGCCGCCGAATGAAAATGTCCTGTACTGTCATTATACGGTGCAAAACCACCCGTTGCCGTCAGACTCATGGAATAGTTCAAACTGTCGAAAACATTCATGCCACAGAGATAAAGAGACACCAGACAGCCAACGGTAAGCATCAGATATACAAGCCATATCGACTTGGCACTTGACGATACACGAGGATGCACCTTGCTCTTTATCGGACCTACCGACTCTGCCGAAAACACTCTCATGCTACCTCCCACCAACGATGGAATGATGGCAATAGTGAAGAACGCTATTCCGAGACCTCCTATCCATTGCGTCATGGAACGCCAGAATATCAGTCCGTGAGGAAAGCACTCCACATCGTCAATGATGGTTGCTCCCGTGGTGGTAAATCCCGACATTGTCTCAAAATAGGCATCTGTATAATCGGGGATGTAACCACTGATGACAAATGGCAAAGCTCCGAAAAGACTGAATACAACCCACGTCACCGTGACGAGAAGATAGGCGTCACGCCGACTCATGCTTGTACCCGCACTACGCCCCTTGTATTTCAACAACAGTCCAAACAACATCACGACGGCTATTGATATAAGAAAAGCCATCACATCGTCTTCGCCATAGAAAAGTGCCATACCGAGACAAACGAGCATCATTATAGCCTCAAGGAACATCAACTGTCCAAGCACCTTGAATATCAACTTGAAATTTATCACTTCTCTCTCTTTCTTATGTTCTTATACTCCAAAGTATATCTTCCCAATATAAGTTATTTGAAGAATTTCTCCAACTTGTCCATACTCATATTATAGCAGAACACCATCACGATATCTCCAGCCTCAATCTGTGTTCCTCCGGAAACGAGGTAACCCTCGCCGTGGCGTACGAGTCCTCCGATAGTGGCACCCTTTGGCAAGCCAAGTTCAAACACTCTCTTCCTTGTCACTTTCGACTGCGGCTGTGCCGTGAACTCTGCCACATCAGCATTTGCCGTCATCAGGAATCTCACGTTGCTAACCTCCGTATCAAGCAGCATCTGATAGATATGACTGGCAGCAATGGCTTTCTTGTTCACTATCGTTCCGATATCCAGACTCACAGCCATATTCACATAGTCGAGATTCTCCACGGCAGCCACTGTCTTCCTCACACCCATTCTCTTCGCCGTCAGACAAGCCAGGATGTTCGTCTCCGCATTGCTGGTCAGTGCCACGAAAGCCTGTGTGGAATGGATTCCCTCTTCGTTGAGGAGAGAAAGATCCCTACCGTCTCCGTTTATCACCATCACGTGTTTGTCGTCAATCTGTTCATTCAGGAAATCACAACGCTCTTCTGAATTCTCTATTATCTTTGCGTTCATATACTCCGGCATGCTCTTCAGAGCACGCACGGCGGTATTGCCTCCGCCCATTATCATGACATTCTTCACATCCACATAGTGCTCCTTGCCTACAATCTTCCTTACGTACGGTATATATTGCTTTGTGGTCATGAAATACGCCATGTCGTACATCTTCAGTTCGTCGTCACCTCGTGGTATGACAGTCTCACCCCCTCGCTTGATTGCCACTATATAATAAGGTGAGTCCGGTTTACATAATTCCTTCAGAGGCTTGTTCAGTATTTCGCAAGTCTCCCTAAGCTTTATTCCGAGCATCACGAGAGCGCCACCATGCACATCCCAGCGCTGGCGTACCCAACTCATCTTCAATCCATTGACTATATCATAGGCTGCAAGGTTTTCCGGATAGATAAGCGAGTCGATACCAAGTTTTTCATAAAACTTCGACATCTCCGGTTCTACAAACTCATAGTTGTTCACCTTAGCCACCGTCCGCTTTGCGCCTACGGCCTTTGCCATAACACAACTGTTCATGTTCATGTTCTCGTCTGGCGTCACAGCGATGTAGAGGTCTGCCTCTGCCGCACCTGCCTGCTTCAAGGCTTTCAGACTTGTCGGTGAGGCATGCATCGTAAGCAAGTCATAATCGCTGCCTATGCTGTTCAGCCGTTCCTCATTCTCATCCATGAGAATAATGTCGTGATTGTTTCTTGAAAGTAGTTTTGCCAAATGAGAACCAATCTCGTATGCTCCCGAAATAATTATCTTCATTATATAATCTTATTTTATGATATCATTGACCGCATCGATTATTCCTTCTGCGTCAATGCCAACGATGTGCTGAAGTTCCGCCACAGTACCATGCTCCACGAAATGATCTGGCAATCCGAGACGCACAACGTTCTTCCTGTAACCGTTATCTTCGAGCCATTCAAGCACAGCAGAGCCGAATCCTCCTTCGCGTGCGCCGTCTTCTATGGTTATTATGCGGTCGAACTGTTGCGCCACGTCTTTCAGTATTTCAGTATCAAGCGGTTTTGCGAAGCGCATGTCGTAGTGTGCTATGCTCAGCTGCGGAGTAGATGTTTCCATCATCTCTATTGCCTCCTCCACATTGTTGCCGACCGGACCGAACGACAATACTGCTACATCCTTTCCGTCATGCAGCTTGCGTCCTGTGCCCACCTTCACTTCTTCAAGTTCGCAATGCCAGTCGGCAAGCACTCCCCTACCCCTTGGGTAACGGATAACGAATGGTCCTTTGTCCGGCAACTGTGCCGTATACATCAGTCTACGCAGTTCATGCTCGTTCATCGGTGAAGATATTGTGAGATTCGGCACGGGGCGGAGAGCCGCTATGTCGAATGCCCCATGATGGGTAGCGCCGTCTTCCCCCACGAGTCCTGCCCTGTCGAGACAAATCACCACCGGCAGGTTCAGCAGAGCCACATCATGTATGATATTGTCGTAGGCCCTCTGTGCAAAGGCACTGTATATGTTGCAGAACGGCAGCAGTCCGTCTTTTGCCATACCTCCGGAAAAGGTCACGGCATGTCCTTCCGCTATTCCTACGTCAAAGGTTCGCGCAGGCATTTCCTTCATCATTATGTTCATCGAGCATCCGGTAGGCATGGCTGGCGTAACACCGACGATGCGTTTGTTCTTCCGTGCAAGCTCAAGCAGAGTATTACCAAACACATCCTGGTATTTTGCCGGCTCCGTGCCGTTTTCTGACTTTATTCGTTTTCCGGTTGAGACATCAAACTTTCCCGGTGCGTGCCATATTGTGGCAGCTTTCTCTGCCGGCGCATATCCATGTCCTTTTATAGTATGCAGATGAAGCAGTTTCGGTCCTTTCATCTCCTTCAGCTGTCGCATAGTGCGTACGAGTTCCACCACGTCATGCCCTTCGAAGGGACCGAAGTATCTTATGTTCATACCCTCGAAGATGTTCTGCTGATGGCTTATTGCCGACTTCAGCGCATTGCTGAGTCTTATTATGCCTTTCCGTCTTTCGTCATCGAGCATTCCGTTTGAGCGCAGCCACGTGGCTACTTTGAAGCGCCACTTGTTGTAGGTCTCATTGGTGTTCAGCCTCAACAGATAGTGTTTCATTCCTCCCACGCTGCGGTCTATACTCATATTGTTGTCGTTCAATACGATAAGCATATCGTTCGGTGTGGTAGAAACATTGTTGAGACCTTCGAAAGCGAGTCCGCCGCTCATTGCTCCGTCACCGATTACAGCCACCACATGCCTGTCGTCATGTCCTGTCTGCTTTGCTGCCACGGCCATGCCGAGTGCTGCGGAGATGGAGTTGGACGCATGACCGCATGCGAAACTGTCATATTCGCTCTCTTCGGGTGAAGGGAAGGGACGTATGCCATGCAGTTTTCTGTTAGTGCAGAAGTTGTCACATCTGCCTGTAAGGATTTTGTGTCCGTAAGCCTGGTGTCCCACGTCCCATACAATCCTGTCATATGGCGTATTGAACACGTAGTGCAGAGCCACGGTCAGTTCCAGTGCTCCCAGGCTTGATGCGAGATGTCCGGGGTTGACAGACAGTTCTTTCAGTATGTCCGCCCTCAGTTCGTCACACACCTGTGGAAGTTTTTCTACAGGGAGTTTCCGTAAATCTTCTGGATATTTTATTTTAGAAAGTATATTTTGTTTTCCGATATCAGTCATAACAGATTTTTTCCTTATCTATATTCTCCACGAGTGACGCTAATTTATCGTCATCCTCGCATGTTTCTTTCAATCCCATTATGAATTGTTTCAGCACATTCTCGTCTTCTGAATATGCATAAAACATGTCTGCTTCCGAATCAAAGCCTATCTGTTCGTCTGCCTCTGGGAGTTCTCTACTTATGTATTCCTTTGCTATTTTCTCCCAGTCGTAGCCGTTGCCCGGCAGTTCTTGGTCTTCAAACACATCTTGTTTGTATTCTACATCGGCATAAAGAGCCACCACATATTCCCCTCTGTCGTTGGTCAGGAAACTAAACGGATAATACGGACTGTCTTCCACGACATCGAGTCCACCGTTTCCATCCGAGGGACGTTGTCGTTTTGACAGTCGTTTCTTTATAGCCTTAAAAATATTTCCCATATTGATTTCTCACATTATATATATAACAGGATGCAAATGTAGCAATTTTATTTCATCCTGTTATATAAAAATGTGTGAAATAATATAATTCGTCTGCTTTTTAGTGGCTTTCCTTATTCTAAAGAAGCCGTTTGCGTGTGTCCTCGTATTCGGCCATTATACGGCATACAATCTCTTCGGCACTCTCTATCTGCTTTATTTCTGAAGCTATCTGACCGATTTCCAGCTCGCCTCCGTCAAGGTCTCCTTCGAAGATTCCCCGCTTTGATGCCGCCTTGCCGAGAATCTCCCTCAGCTCATCTGCACTGGCACCCTTGTCTTCAGCCTCTTTCAGTTGCTCGTAGAGTTTGTTCTTTATGAGTCGTGTAGGCGCCATCTTCTTCAGACAAAGCATAGTGTCACCTTCCTGAAGCTCCGTGCAGCGCGCCTTGAACTCTTCGGCTGCAGAGCTCTCTTTGCTCATAGCGAACACGGTGCCGCACTGCACTCCCTCTGCGCCCAAAGCCATTGCTGCAAGCAGAGCCTGGCCCGAAGCTATGCCACCGGCTGCTATCAGCGGCAACGTGGTTGCCTTTCTCACTTGCGGAATGAGAGTCATTGTGGTTGTCTCCTCCCTGCCGTTGTGTCCGCCCGCCTCGAAGCCTTCTGCCACTACAGCATCCACGCCTGCGTCTTCGCATTTCTTTGCAAACTTACTGCTCGACACCACGTGCACCACCTTTATTCCTGCCTCATGCAGCATCTGGGTATATTTCTTGGGGCTTCCGGCCGACGTGAAAACAATCTTCACGCCCTCGTCCACAATCATTTCCATCAGCTTGTCTATCTCTGGATACATCAGCGGTACATTTATTCCCCAAGGCTTGTCTGTAGCCTCCTTCATCTTGTGTATGTGTTCAAGCAATGTTTCCGGATGCATAGAGCCTGCGCCCAGCAGTCCCAGTCCTCCAGCATTACTTACGGCAGAGGCAAGTCGCCATCCGCTACACCATACCATACCGCCCTGTATTATAGGGTATTCTATCCCGAAAAGTTTTGTTATTCTATTTTCCATAATATTTTTTGTTTTTTGCAAAGATAGTGCAAAAATCCGATTAAGCGAGTAGAATGATAATTAATTATCATTTTCGAGCGTGAGGATTTTATTAAAATTGAAAACAATAGCGGCAATGACAGACGATATTTGGTAGATAAACAATACCAAGGATTCGTCCATCATTGCCGCTATTATATATAAAGGTGTATCTTATTCCATTTTCAGATACCTTCAGCGGACCGGATTACAGCTGAGCCAACTCCACCACCTTGTCTACGGCAGCAGAGAGACCGTCAGTGTTCTTTCCGCCGGCAGTAGCGAAGTGTGGCTGACCGCCACCGCCACCCTGAATCAGTTTGGCAGCCTCGCGTATCACCTTACCTGCGTTGAAGCCGTGGTCGCTGACGAGGTCATCGGTAGCCATCACGGTGAGCAATGGCTTGTCCTGATGCTTGCTTCCGATAACACAGAGCATATTCTCCGGCAGTGCTGCACGAAGCTTGAAAGCAAGGTCCTTGGCAGCCTCCGGCGACATAGGCAATACGGTGGTGATAACCTTCACACCGTTCACCTCATGTGCCTGTCCCAACAGACGCTCCTTCGTACGCTCCACAGCTTCAGCCTGGAACTTCTCGATGTCCTTCTTCATCGCATCGTGCTCCTCTATATATTTGCCGATAACGGTCTGCAGATCCTTAGCGTTGTGGAAGAGAGCCTTGATGGCCTTCATTCCGTCTTCCAGATCATACATCATCTGTTCGCACTCAGCGCCGGTCTTTGCCTCGATACGGCGTATTCCGGCAGCCACGCTGCTCTCGGAGATAATCTTTATCATACCGATGCGGCCGGTGCTCTTGGCATGGATACCACCACAGAACTCAACGCTCGGACCAAACTGTACCACGCGCACCTTGTCGCCGTATTTCTCGCCGAACAAAGCAATAGCGCCCAGCTGCTTAGCCTCTTCGATAGGCACGTTTCTGTGGTCCTGCATAGGGATATCCTGACGAATCATATCGTTGACCATGCGTTCCACCTGACGCATCTCCTCGTCAGTCACCTTCTGGAAGTGAGAGAAGTCGAAGCGCAGCGTGTCGGCAGAAACGTAAGAACCTTTCTGCTCCACGTGGTCGCCAAGCACCTGTTTCAGAGCGTAGTCAATCAAGTGCGTAGCAGTATGGTTGGCAGCGCTTGCATCACGCTTGTCGGTATCAACGCAAGCCATGAAGTCAGCCTCAATATTCTTCGGCAGAGCCTTGACGATATGTATAGACTGGTTGTTCTCGCGCTTGGTATCGGTGATGTTTATCGTTTCGTCTTCGTTTACGAGTACGCCGGTATCACCCACCTGGCCTCCCATCTCTCCATAGAACGGAGTGCTGTCGAGAACAAGCTCATAGTAAGAGCTCTTCTTCTGTGTCACCTTGCGGTAGCGCAGTATATGACATTCATATTCCGTGTAGTCGTAGCCCACAAACTGCTGCTCGCCCGGGCGAACCTCAATCCAGTCGCCGTTCTCCACAGCTGCAGCGTTGCGTGCACGCTCCTTCTGCTTCTGCATCTCGGTCTCGAACTGCTTTTCGTCAACGCTTATTCCGCTCTCACGACATATAAGCTCTGTAAGGTCGAGAGGGAATCCGTATGTGTCAAACAAACGGAATGCCTGGGTGCCGTCGAGTACCGTCTTGCCCTCAGCCTTAACAGCTTCGATGGCGGTGTTCAGCATGTTGATACCGTTGGATAGAGTGCGCAGGAAAGACTCCTCCTCCTCTTTCATCACCTTAGTTATAAGCTCGCGCTGTGCAGACAGCTCTGGGAATGCGCCTCCCATCTCATGTACCAGCACAGGGATGAGCTTGAACAGGAAAGCCTCTTTCTGTCCGAGGAATGTATAGGCATAGCGTACGGCACGGCGGAGTATTCGGCGTATGACGTATCCTGCCTTGGCGTTGCTTGGCAGCTGTCCGTCAGCGATAGAGAATGAAACGGCGCGCAGATGGTCAGCCACAACGCGCATCGCCACGTCCACATCCTCGTTCTCGCCGTATTTCAGTCCGGAGAGATTACAAATCTCCTTGATGATAGGCTGGAAGATGTCGGTGTCGTAGTTGGAGTGTTTGCCCTGCAGGGTGCGCACGAGACGTTCGAATCCCATACCGGTATCGATAACGTGCATTGGCAATGGTTCAAGCGAGCCGTCAGCCTTGCGGTTAAACTGCATGAACACGATGTTCCATATCTCTATAACCTGTGGGTCATCCTTGTTTACGAGTTCGCGTCCCGGCACCTTTGCCTTCTCTTCCTCTGTACGGGAGTCGATATGGATTTCCGAACAAGGGCCGCAAGGTCCTGTATCTCCCATTTCCCAGAAGTTGTCGTGTTTGTTGCCGTTTATGATATGGTCTGCCGGTACGTGTTTAAGCCAGAACTTGGCAGCCTCTTCGTCGCGTTCCAGACCCTCTTCCTTCGAGCCTTCGAAAACCGTCACGTAGAGGTCTTTCGGATCGATGTGCAAAACGTCAACGAGGTATTCCCAGGCATAGTCTATGGCACCCTCCTTGAAGTAGTCGCCGAAGCTCCAGTTGCCGAGCATCTCAAACATGGTGTGGTGGTAAGTGTCGTGTCCCACCTCCTCCAGGTCGTTGTGCTTACCGCTCACGCGCAGACATTTCTGAGTGTCCGCACGTCGGCGAGGCTCCGGTTCGCGTGTGCCAAGGATAATGTCCTTCCACTGGTTCATACCTGCGTTCGTGAACATCAGCGTAGGGTCGTCTTTTATGACCATTGGAGCTGACGGCACGATAGCGTGTCCTTTCGACTCGAAGAATTTCTTGAAAGAGTCGCGGATTTCATTTGCTGTCATCATTGTTCTTTGTATTTTAATTTTGTTTTCTTCCGAATTTATTGCTTTCGCAACAGATAAGTGTATAAAAGATACATTATCTATAAAATTAGGTGGCAAAATTAAGAAAAATATGATAAACAGCCAAAAATATTTCAAAGTGTTGTGCTTTTTATGTCCTTATAGCGTTTATAAATCAATGCTATATGGTGAATTATCAAGTTTTAGGATTATTAATTGTGTGTGTTTAAAATAAAAACACTATCTTTGCAAGACCTAATAAACCCTATTGTTATGGCATTGAATACGGAAAAGAACCTGAAACTATACTACTCCATAAAGGAAGTGGCACAGATGCTCAACGTATCCGAGAGCATGTTGCGCTTCTGGGAGAAGGAAGTACCGATGATAAAGCCTAAGACCACAGGCAATAATATCCGCCAGTATACCGAGGATGACATCGCCAACATAAAGATGGTGTACAATCTGGTAAAGGTGCGTGGCTTCAAGCTCGCTGCGGCACGCAAGATGCTGAAGGAGAACAAAAGTGCCGTTAGCAGCAATACCAAGGCGATGGAATTGCTTATCAGTCTGCGCGATGAGTTGCAGAAGATGAAGAAGCAGTTCGATTATCTTACTTAGACGTAGGGCGCATTAATGTATTCCGGTGGATTATAGAAAGAAAAAGTGAGAAGAAGCAAGATACTGAATGTTGCGGTGAAGCTCCTGCTGCCTGTCATCTTGGGCGGCGTGATACTGTATTGGATGTACCGCGACTTTGACTTTAAGAGGATAGAGCGTGTGATGCTCTATGATATGGATTGGACATGGATGATTCTCTCCCTGCCTTTCGGCATTACGGCACAGCTGTTCCGGGGCATCAGATGGCGGCAGACGCTTGAACCGGTAGGGGAGAGGCCCCGTCTCTCCACATGCGTCAACTCCATATTCCTGTCCTACGCCGCCAGTCTGGTGGTTCCGAGGATAGGAGAGTTTACGCGCTGCGGTGTTCTCCACCGTTGCGACGGGGTCTCGTTTGCAAAGGCTCTTGGCACAGTAGTCACGGAGCGGGCTATAGACACGCTGCTGGTGATGATAGTCACTGCGCTCACGCTGTTGGCGCAGATGAAGATCTTCGGCAACTTCTTCCTCAGCACGGGCACAAGTCTCGACTCCGTCCTCAGCAAGTTCTCCGCCACAGGCTATATCGTCACGGCAATCTGTATCGTGGCAGTGCTTCTGCTGTTGCATTTCCTGCTGCGCCGCCTTTCGTTCTACGATAAGGTGAAGACCACTCTGAGTGGGATATGGCAGGGGATGACATCGCTGAAGAGTGTTAAGAACATTCCGCTTTTCATCCTTCTCACCCTCGGTATATGGGGAAGCTACTTCCTGCATTACTATCTCACGTTCTTCTGTTTCGACTTCACGTCGCAACTTGGACTGATGTGTGGGCTTGCCACATTCGTTGTCGGCAGCATAGCAGTCATCGTGCCCACGCCGAACGGTGCCGGGCCATGGCATTTTGCTGTAAAGACAATGCTTCTGCTCTATGGAGCCACGCTGGCGGGCGGCACTACCATTACGGCAGACGAGGCGTTGTCGTTCGTGCTGATAGTGCATACCATTCAGACCATGCTCGTCATACTCCTTGGCGTTGCGGCATGGATAGCAATAGGAATAACAAAGAAAAAACCATTACGGATTTAAAAATTTCAATACTATGAGTGAAATCAGAAACCTTAAACCAGAGTCTCTCTGGAGAAATTTCGATGAGCTGACACAGGTGCCACGCCCATCAGGTCATTTGGAGAAAGTGCAGGCTTTCCTGCTCGAGTTTGCAAAGCGCGTAGGCGTTGAGGCTTTCATGGACGAAACCGGAAACGTCATCATGCGCAAGCCTGCCACACCAGGTTTGGAAAACCGCAAGACGGTAATCCTTCAGGCACACATGGACATGGTGCCACAGAAAGACCCTAAAGTAGAACACAACTTCGAGACCGACCCTATCCAGACATGGATCGACGGCGAGTGGGTGAAGGCAAAGGGCACAACCCTCGGTGCTGACGACGGTATCGGCGTGGCTGCCATCATGGCTGTCATGGAAGACAAGGGCAATCTGAAGCACGGTCCGCTGGAGGCTCTCATCACAACAGACGAGGAGACCCACATGGTAGGTGCAAACGGTCTGAAGCCAGGTGTGCTTAACGGAGAGATTCTTCTCAATCTCGACACCGAGGATGAGGGACAGTTGATTATCGGTAGCGCCGGTGGTGTAGACATCACTGCTACGCTCGACTATAAAGAAGTGGAGACCGACAAGGAAGACATCGCCATGGCAGTGACCATCAAGGGACTTAAGGGCGGTCATTCCGGTTTGGAAATTGGTCTTGGCAGAGGTAACGCCAACAAGATGCTTGTGCGTATTGTTCGCGAGGCAATCAGCGACGATGATGCCCGTCTTGCATCATGGCACGGCGGCAACATGCGCAATGCCATTCCGTTTGAGGCAACAGCCGTTCTCACCATGCCAAAGGAGAACAAGGAAGACTTCGTAGCTCTTGTAGAAGACTACAAGGAGGACTTCATCAGAGAGTTCAAGGGTGTAGAGGATAGTATAGAGGTTCTCGTTGATGAGGTAGAGCTGCCAGCAATGCAGGTTCCGCAGGAAATCCAGGACAACCTTGTTGACGTCATCTATGCAGCCCACAACGGCGTATGGCGCTATATCCCTTCAATGCCAAGCATCGTGGAGACATCTTCAAACTTAGCCATTGTGAACATCGAGGGCGGCAAGGCAGAATGTCTGATTCTTGCCCGCAGCTCAAGCGAGAGCGTGATGGCAGAGCTTGGCACTTCTCTTTCAAGCTGTTTCAGCATGGCAGGCATGAAGGTAGAGTTCAGCGGAGAGTATGGTGGTTGGGATCCAAACCCAGACAGTGAGCTTATCAAGGAGATGCGTCGCATCTACAACGAGCTGTTCGGCAACGAGCCTACCGTAGAGGTTGTGCATGCAGGTCTTGAGTGCAGTGTCATCCTGAGCAAATACCCAGGTCTCGACATCTGTTCGTTCGGTCCTACCCTGCGTTCACCTCACACAGCCAACGAGCGTTGTCTATGGGCAACCGTTCCTAAGTTCTGGAACTTGCTCGTAAAGACACTCGAAGAGATACCGGCAAAGTAATCTTTAGTTTATAATATTTAGTGATAGGGAGGAAGCCACATCGTTTCCTTCCTATTTTTTTAGTTGACGAGTTGACGAGTAGACAAGTAGACAAGTAGACGAGTTGACGAGGAGATTAGCCTTGCTTGTTTAAAGCATGTAATAAGAGAATCTCAAGGAAAGGCAAATCTCCTTGTCTACTTGTCTCCTCGTTTACTCGTCAACTCGTTTACTAAAAAAGTGGAAGTGACTTCGGTGGGATTCAAACCCACGACCTTCAGAACCGGAATCTGACGCTCTATTCAGCTAAGCTACGAAGCCTTATAGTGTAAATAACACTGCAAAGGTAATATTTTTGAGGTATATAACAAAACAAAGGTTGAGAAAATAGATATAAAAGGATAAATAATCCACTTTCTCTAATCCTCTGCCGCACCTCATAACTCTCAATCCCTCAGCGATAGCTGAAGGACGACGCTGAAGGCACAAAGCATACCGTTAAGGCATGCTGGACAGGAAGAATAAAGATTTACGAAAGCGGATTCGACGAATAAGTCTTACCCTTTCTTAATCTGAAAAAAACAACAGAGAGGTAATGGAAACAAACAACCATTACCTCTCTTTGTTTTCATTTGGTTTGCGAAATATATGCAGCATCCTACGAAAAATAGTAGTGTTTTCTCTTCGTTCACGTTAAAAAACGATATATTCACGAAAACAATACATAAAAAACAAACAACTTTTGTATATATTTCCTATATTTGCAAATAACAGAGTTACACAATGACTCTACGAGACTAAACAATACATAATACTTACGACGACAAAAAACTAACGTATGAAAAACGTATCCAACATGTGCCTCAACCTATGCGGAGAGATTTATACTTTCGATCTCAATGACGTATTGTTTTTCGAGGCTGACGACCACTACACACAAATCCGTAGCGTACACGGAAACAAGATTATGGTGCCATTCTGCCTCGGTGCTATTGAGAAGGAAATACAGAAGAAGTTCCCTACCCACACCAATATGATCAGAATAGGCAGGAAGTTCATCATCAACTATAATCGCCTCTTCCACATGAACGCTGTAAAGCAGACTATATCGCTCTCCGACTATCATGGCAGAGTGTTTACCCTTGGCGTATCCAAGCCAGCCGTAAAAACTCTTATGGAAGAAGCCCGAAAAAACTATTCTGCTTTGGGTGCTGCTGACGAGGAGATAGCAGATGAAGACTCCGGTCCCTCCGATGCCAGTTGTTATAGGGTTGTTACCCCCCCCGTGCAAACAGCCTGAACAAAAAGATAAAGGCAAGCAAAAACTAAAAGAGTGACTGTGTTGGGACACAGCTTTGAATGCGTATTCTGTTCACGAATAAAATACACTGATTCACGAAAATACGCTTTTTACAATATTGAACATCATATAATAGAATTAATTTTGTAGGTGGTTGTGGAGATAGTAATTTTCCACAGCCAGTGGTTCACCTTATTATATATATAGGGTTTCACCTGCGAAATACAAGAATAATTTAAATTTATACAATAACCTAAAAATTACGATTATGAGAAAAAATGTACTGATTTCTCTCCTCGCCGTAACTGGTGCTCCTGTTGCAGCTTTGGCTAACGCCGATGTTGTCATTGACCAGAACGTGTGGAAAGGAGATGGCCTTACCGTTTCACCAGCAGGTGAGGTTACCGTGTCTACAGGTAAAGAAGTCTCAATCAAGAAGGCTTTGGCTCCTGGAAAATATATGCTTCGTGCTACAGTAGTAGACAATGCTAAAATCGTAGCTGTATATGATGGTAAAGAATATGCTTTGGATGCTCCTTTTACAATAGAGGGTAACGATATAAAAGAAGTAACCGTAAAGGCTACTGCTGTTACACCGGGTGCATTCAAGTTCTCTGATGTTAAGTTCGAACTCGTGTTCGACTTTGATAATGTTCCTGCTATTCTTGATCTTGAGACACAGCTCTCTACAATCATCAATAGTACAAGCGCAGCATTCAAGGCTGACCCTGCATGGAACGACGATAAGACTGGTCTTAAGCTGATAGGTTCTGGTTTGGCTGACCAGATCAAGGCTATAAAGACTGGTGGCTATGATGCTTACGTAAAGAACCATCTCTGGATGGGTAAGAATAGCACAGAGCTGAAGGCTCTTGGCGAAAGTATCACTGCTTTCGGCAACGACGTTAATAACGCTGCTGCTTATGTTGACGCTTATGCTGCCGCTACTGCCGCTTACGCAACAGCAAAGACTGACTATCAGAATCTCACAGACAATGAGTGGAAGACCGCAACAGATTATACTAAGAAGCTTTACCAAAAAGCTTATGATGACCTCGGCAAGGAAATTGAGAAGTTCAATGAAGACGCCAAGGCTGCTTACGATGCAAAGAAGGTAACTTCTAAGGAAGTTAGAGATGCTTTCACAAAGAGCGTGAACGATCAGATAACTGCTTTGAAGGAAAATATCGCCAAGGCTAACGGCGACAATGCTTCTTGGACAAACATCGACGCTGCATACCAGGCTGCTCTTGCAGTATTCAATGCCGCTACTGCTGAAATCAACGATAAGATGGCAGCTGACGGTAACTATGCTGACTGGAACACAGAGGCTCTTAGCAAGATTCAGGGTGCATGGAAGCAGATCTCTGATGCTTATAAGGCTATCGCAGCAGACAAGACTCAGGCTGCGGCTAAGGAAACTGAGGTGCTGAAGCTGATTCAGGACCAGCAGGAGGTTATCACTGATACACAGACAGCTTATGTAAACGATTATACTACGGCAGAGGCTAACAAGGCTGCTGCTGATGCAAAGATAAAGACTTTGGAGGATAACTTCAAGACTGCAAAGAATAATCCTGATGTACAGAAGGACTTCGCTAAGGAGATTGCTGAAATAGACAAGGCTATCACAGCCCTCAAGTCTCAGGTGGCTAAAGACTATGCCGCACCTCACAATATCCTTACTGCTACTTACGATACTGACGTAAATGCTATCCAGGGCAAGATTGACGCTCTGAAGACTAAGGCAGCTGACGTAATCGAGAACTATGACATCTATCAGGAGCTGGTTGCTAACCTCGGTGGCGAGACTGGTCTCATGAAGGATCTCAACGATGCAAATAAGGTTGTTGCTGATTTGAAGCCTGCCGCTAAGGAGGATACTTACGATGCTGCTGCCAAGTTCAAGGCTACAGCCGACAACTTGAAGACTGTTATCGAAAAGATCAATGCTGATGTCAAGAAGGCTTACGACGAGAGAAAGCTGAATTCAACTACAAGAGTTGATCTTGACAAGAGGATTGCTGACACTTCTGCTGCAATTACACAATATGAGACAGATGCTAAGGCTGCAATGGCTCGCTTCGATGTTGTTAGCGCTGCCCTCAAGGACTATAACGCTAAGCTGAAGACATTGAAGGAAACCGTTGGTGTAAACACTTCTGTAACCAAGACTCCTTCTACAACTGTTGAGGGTGCTACATACGGTGAGTGTATTACAAACCTTGAGAAGAAGATCACAAAGATTGAAGGTGACTTCACAGCTGCCAAAGGCAAGCTCGACGCTGAGCACCTCGCTGCATTGTTAGCAATATCTCTTGATGCAAGCATCTCGAACGACGCTGAGGCTCTGAACGCACAGTTCAAGGCTGACAAGGATAAGTCAGAGGCTGACGCTAAGGTTAACGCTGCCAAGATTCTCTATAACGCTGCCAACGAGTTTATCGGTTCTATCCAGACTCGTATCGACAACCATAATAGAAATGACTGGAAGGCTGGCAACAAAGACGGTGAACTCGGTTTGAAGTATACTGATTTGATTGGTAGACTTGCTGCTATCGAGGATGCTCTCAATACTCAGAGGGCTAAGGTGACAAGCGTTGCTGCAAGTGCTGATGATATTACAGCAGACAAGGCTGTTGAGGCAATGGCTCTGTTGAACGTTATCAAGGATGACGTTAACAAGATTAATGATAATTTGGTTAAACTCGAAGGCGAGGCTGATGCTCAGATAGCTCTTGTCAAGGCTGAGAACGCTGCTGCCAAGAAAGTTGAAGAAGCTGCTGTGAATGTTGAAAAAACATTGAAGAAAGCTAAGGATGCATTCAAGGTAACAGGTGAGAACATCGATACTCAGGCTGGTGAAATCCAGACTAAGGTTGATGTTGTAAGAACCGATGCTGCTGCAGAGCGTGCTAAGGAGAAGATCCAGGAGGCTCGTAAGGACAGCAAGGATACTGAAGGCAATGTAGTTAAGGGTCTTGACTCTCGTCTGGCTGAACTCCAGAAGGCTGCTGATGACCTGAAGACACTTGCTCAGGATTCTACAGCTAACTTCAAAGCATACGAAGCTCTGAAGAAAGTATACACAACCCAGAAGGTTAAGCTTGACAATACGAACTATACAGGCTATACAGACATCTTCGCAAAGGTTAAAGACCTTATCATTGCTAACACTAAGGATGAAAACCAGAAATATTACCTCGGACTGATTCAGAATACTGATCCTAAGGGTAAGTACTTCAAGGAGAGCGAGGATATATTGAAGGCTATCGAAGACGCTTACGCAGCTGGTACTGCAATAGATCAGACCAAGGAGATTACTGCTCGCATAAAGGCTCTTACAGCTGCCGTTAAGGAATTGCCTACATTGGCAAAGAACGATTTCGATGCTAACAAGGCTATGGTTGATGAGGGTGCTGCCGTTATGACTCTTTGGAACGAGATCAACACCAAGTACAATGGTTCTGACATCGCTTATGAGACATTGAAGCCACTTCTCGATGAACTCGCTAAGATACAGAAAGAAATCAAGGACGAGCAGCAGCTCGTTAAGGATTCTTATGCTAAGGGTGAGTCTGCAAAGCAGAAGAATGACGTTATGAAGAAGTATTCTGAGATTCGTGATGAACTCAAGAAGAAAGAAGCATTCATCAACGGAGGCGACGAATATAATAATGTTATCGCTGGCGACAACCTCAACCGCTATAATGCATTCCTTGCTGCTGCTAAGAAAGCAGAGGAGCAGTATACTGCTGGTAGAGACATGATCAAGAAGTACCAGAGTGTTTCTACAGAGGAACTCAGAGCTCTTGTTAATGTTGCTACTATCATTGATGCTCAGGAGAACATCTATAAGTATTTCAATCTTATCGAAGACTTGAGGAACGAGGCTAAGAGCACATACGATGCTACTACTTCTCCTGAACTCTGGGACGTTAAGGGTACTTATGCTGGAACTGCTGAAGTATACGAGAGTGATCTTATAAAGGCTAAGAATGCTCTCGACAAGGCTGTTAACGACTTGGTTAGAGCTGAGCTTGACAAGAAACTCACGAACCTCAATGACAACCAGCTCACTCCTGCTAAGGCTGAGATTGCTGCTTACGACAAGAACGTACAGAAGACTGCATTCAAGGATGTTGTTGACTTCTACAATAAGCTCAACGCTACTTCTTACAGAAATAATCCATTCCTCATCAACAATCTCGACTCTGACTGGAAGACATTCGACGAGATTGAGGCTATGCTCGGTGCTGACCTGGAGCAGGCTGCCAAGGACGAGTGGAAGGCAATGTACGAAGGCAAGTATGTAGGTGCTGCCGGAACATTGACTGAGAAGGATGACCGCTATGCCGGTGCTAAGAACGACAACGAGAAGTGGCTCAAGGCTCTCAAGGACTACGCTTACGACGGTGCGGCTGACGACTTCAAAGCATACGAGAAGAAGACTAAGGAGACTCTCGACAAGGCTGTTGAGGCTGCAGACAAGGCTCTCAAGGAGAACAACATGTTCGAGAACATCGAGACCGTAAGAGGCTTCATCGACAAGTTCTATGCTGAGGCTGCTCCTGTTTATAAGGCTGCTAAGGATAAGGCTGACAAGTATGCTGACAACGTGAAGGCTTACGAGGAGCTGACAGCTGACTATAATACTCTTACTGCAAAGATTGATGCTGCCAAGAAGTACTATGAGGCATTCAATATCGCTAACAGCGCTATTGAGGCTGATATTGAGGCTGCATATAATATCGTTAAGGGATGGCAGGCTGACCTCACACAGCAGAATGCTTCTGCAGAGCTTGTTAACCGCATAAACGGTAATACTATCGCTAAGGACAAGAAGTGGTACGACTATGATCCTATCACAAGTGGTAACATCTACAACATCTATGTTGCTTCTAACAGTAGCGAGGTAGCTGGTATCAGAGCTGAAATACAGTCTATCAAGGAAGAGAAGAATGATGCTGTCAAGAAGTTCTATGGTTCTAACACTGATATGATCAAGACTATCGAGAAGTATTATGACGACAACTGCAAGAACCTCGATAAGGAACTTGACGACTTGTTGAAGGCATTCCTCGACAACGCTACAGATGAGACCGCTAAGCAGGATGCTGGTCTGTTGGCATTGGAGAAGAAGGTTGCCAAGGCTCACTCTGGTCTGACCAACCTCTGGAAGAAGGATCTCATTGCAGACGTTCTTGCTAACATGAACCAGATAGTTGCTGACGCTGAGGAAGACTACACCGCAGCTTATGCAGCCTTCGGAAAGACTCACAAGCCTGTACAGAAGGACAACGAGGAAGCGTTCACAGCATGCCGCGATAGGCTTGACAACATCAAGAGTCAGATTGAGACTTATGGTGACGACATCATAACTTACGACGACAAAGTTATCCATGTAGTGGAGAATATCGTTGAGGACATCAAGGCTGCTCGTGCTAAGGTAGAGGCAGAGGATGTACCATACATCGCTTCTGAAAAGGCTCTTGGTAAACTTAAGACTGCAACAGATGAATTCGTTGCTGAGTATAATAGAGTGAAGACTGTTGTTGATGCTTATCAGCATCTGACAATGGTTTACGATATTACTTCTTCAGGAAAAGAATTGACGTATTCTGATTATTATAACAGCTTGTATAGTGATGTTGATGCAGACGTTGAAGCTGCCAATGCTAAGATTGACGAGGCTGAAAACTTGCTGGAGAATGGTCCAGCAACAGGACTCCTTACTGAAACAGAGGTTGATAATATTGTAAATGACTTTAAATACTGGAATTTGTATTCTGCAGAAGTTTGGGGAGCATATCACGAAACTATGCTTGTTTACAGACTGAATGTGGCTAATGCTTATAATGCTATGACCAATGCATTCTATTCTGCAGACAGCAAGGTCTATGATGAGAAGGGCGAATTGAAAGATGCATACAGGGCTTTGGTAAATCGCTATGATGCCTTTATGAACTATACATCATCATTCAGTCATTCAATAGACGTTCTTACTCCAGAAAAGGATATCAATGGAAATGAATGGTTGGATGAAAACGGAAAACCTGTAACCTCAACTCCAAGTTTCATCTATGCATGGAATGAAAAGCTTGGTGTTAAGCTTGTAGCTTCTACAACAGATGCTCTCGTTGAGGAAATGAATGCTCTAACAGCTTCTGCTGCTGAGAATCAGTATGTATCTGGTGACCTTACCGGCGACTGTGAGGTATTGGGTGATGACTATATCGCAATCCTCAATGCTGCTCTCAACCCAGAGTCTATCGAAGGCAAGACATTTGCTGCTGCCGACGTTAATGGTGACGGCAAGTTGACTATCGCCGACGTTACTCTTATTGCATCGAAGATCACTAATGGTGCATTCCCGACAATGGGTGGCGTAACTCCGGCTCCTATGTCATCAGCTGAGACAATGAGCGTTTCTGCAGAAGACATGAACGGCGTACAGCGCATCGCTATCAACCTGAACAACCACAAGGATTATGTGGGCTGCCAGATGGATATCGTATTGCCGGCAGGTATGACTGTAGTTGGAGAGTCTGTAGGCAACCGTGCAAACGGACACAACGTATACTCTATGGATGTAAACGGCGTACACCGCGTTATCGTCAGCACAATAGAGAACAACAGCTTCGTCGGTGGCGATGCTATCCTCTATCTCGACGTGACTGGTGGTTCCGTTGACAAGATTACTCTTGACAACATCATATTCGCTGAGGCTAACGGTAGAGCAACTACTATCGAAGGCAATGGTGCTACAGGCATCGACGGCGTTGAGGCTGAAAGCGGCTTGAAGCAGAAGATCTATTCTGTTGGTGGTCAGTTGCTGAACAAGGTTAAGCAGGGTATCAACATTATCCGCAATGCCAACGGCAAGAGTCAGAAAGTGGCTAAATAAAGCATAATCAGTAATATTTTCTCTATTAAGAAGGCGTGGTTGCCACGTATGTGACAACTGCGCCTATTTTGAAAAATCAATTAGAAAAACATCTTTTAACTTAGATAGTTATGTTTAAGATTACTAAAAGCTTCAACAGGTTGGCTTTGGTCATAATATTGGCCATTAGCGGAACCATTTCTGCTTTGGCGGAAAATAAGATTATGCTTGGCGACGGAGGTACTATCTCCATCAAGCCAGGTGAAACGAAGGAGATTGATGTAAACCTCATAAACGATGTTGAGCTTTACACTGCGCAGTTCGATATGGAACTGACTTCTTCTAAAATAAAGATTGTGGAAGGCAGCTTCAAGATAAACGAAGAGCGTGTGGACAGAGAGAGCTTCTTGGCTCCTTCTCTTGTTCGTCAGCCGGACGGAAAGATGCGTCTTTGCTTGTTGACAAGAGACCTTTCTACTCCTATTGCAGGAACAGAAGGCTCCTTGGGTACTATCAAGATTCAGGCGGATCCTACTTTCACATCAAACGACAATGCAAAGATTTACTTCTCTAAATGTTGTGGATCAGACAAGAATGCTAAGTTGACTTATTTCGATGCACCTAAATATCAAGCTGTAAGCCCGATGGTGGGAACTCTCGCTACGGCAGAGAACGCTTTCTCTATCAAGCCGGGCGAGAAGCACAAGGTAGACATCGTGATGAAGAACGAAATCTATTTCTGTGGTATACAGACTGACATCACTCTTCCTGCCGGTCTCCAGATTGAGAAGAAGGAAAACGGAAAATACAAGTTCGAGTATTCAAGCCGTTTGTCAGACAACTTCTCTATCATGTCAAGTGATAAGGGCAATGGTAAGGTGAGAATTATGCTTTCTTCTTTGCCAGTTGACAAAATCATGCCTTATGCTGAGGGTACTGACGGCGTTATCTTCTCGTTCAACGTTGTTGCTGACGAGAACTTCGTAACAGACGAGACCTCTGCTATCACATTCTCTAATACTCTCGCTGCTTCTGAATCAGTGGAGTATGCTCTCGACATTACAGACTCTAAGGTCGTCGTTACAAGCTTGAAGATGGGTAACGATGCTGCTTACGTCAAGCTGACAGAAGAGGTTGCTGCTTTGCAGAAGTCTCTCGACGACGCTAAGGCAAAGGTTGCTGAGGAGTGCAAGGACGTAGCAGAGAACTTCACAGAGACTGTTGCTGCTATCCAGGCTCAGATTGATGCTATCAAGAAGGACCTCGACACTAAGAACGCTGCTTGCGACCTTACAGAGGAGTCTACTCTCGACGCTGAGGCTGTAAAGTCTGTCAACGATGCTATCGCCAAGTATCTTGAGGATGCTGCTGCTGCACAGGCTGACTTCCAGAAGAAGGTTGCCAACGATGCTGCTTACGCTAAGCTGACAGAAGAGGTTGCTGCTTTGCAGAAGTCTCTCGACGATGCTAAGGCAAAGGTTGCTGAGGAGTGCAAGGATGTAGCAGAGAACTTCACGGAGGCTGTTGCTGCTATCCAGGCTCAGATCGACGCTATAAAGAAGGATCTCGAAGATAAGAACACAGCTATCGAGCTTACAGAGGAGTCTACTCTCGACGCTGAGGCTGTAAAGGCTGTCAACGACGCTATCGCCAAGTATCTTGAGGATGCTGCTACAGCACAGGCTAACTTCGAGAAGAAGGCTGCCAACGATGCTGCTTATGCTAAACTCTCTGACGAGATTGCTGCTGTACAGGCTCGTTTCGATGAGGTTGTGAAGACTATCGAGAAGGATTACGCTATGGTTGCTGCTCAGTTCGCTGAGACAGAGGCTGGTATCCAGAATGATATCGATGCTGTGGCTGAGGATCTGAAGGCTAAGGCTGACAGAATAGAACTCGATGAGAACAGCACAGTAGATTTGCAGGCTATCAAGACTGCTATCGAGAAGCTGCTTACTGACGCGAAGGATGCTTACCAGAAGAAGATTGATGCTAACGAGACTGCTTACAAGCGCTTGACAGACGAAATCGCTGCTATCCAGACTCGCTTCGACGAGGTTAAGAAGATTATCGATACAGAGTGCAATCTCGTTGCTGCACAGTTCGCTGGCATTGAGGCAAACATCCAGTATGACATCAACAAGAAGAAGGATGAACTGAAGAATATGTATGAGAATATTGAGCTCGATGAGAATTCAACACTCGACCTTCAGACTATCAAGGATGCTATCGAGCAGCTCCTCGTTGACGCTAAGGCAGCTCAGGAGACAGCAGGCATCTATTCTATATCTGCTCTGACAAGAGACGGCGTTTCTGTCTATACTCTTGAAGGCAACAAGGTAGACACTCCTGTTAAGGGTAATGTTTACATCGTGCGCTATGCAGATGGAACTATCAAGAAAGTTTTTGTAAGATAATAAATAATGGACATGTGAATAGGTAAAAGTGTTTACCATACGAAATTTTAATTGTATAATAACATGTCGGTTTTTGGGAATTAAGCTTACTGGCATTTGTGAAAATGCTTTTGGTGAAAACCCTTTATGAAATTTTTTCCATAAGGTGGGGACGGTAAAACCTTGACTGTGAAGTCGAGTTTATCTCCCCACCTTTTTTTATTATTGTTGTTTGTTTTTTTATTGCTGTTTGTCTTTTTCCAAATGACTTGCGATACGCAAGTAGTCTGTTTACGATGTCTAAGTAGCTTGTTTACGATGCCAAAGTAGCCTGTTTACGATGTCTAAGTAGCCTGTTGTAAATTGCACTATAAATAAAATCTCGCGAATAACGATGTTTCTCAAACTTAAATCATTATCTTTGCATAAGATAAGCTGCACCTCAGCATAACAATCAAGCAAGCTTGTTGTTCTGCGTTCGGTTTGCATTATCTTTGCATAAGATAAGCTGCACCTCAGCAAAAATATACTAAAACCAAAATGATATGAAATATCCAATAGGAATACAGACATTTGAACAAATCCGAGAAGACGGCTATGTGTATGTTGACAAGACGGATATGGTTTATTCAATGACACATACAGGAAAAACATATTTCCTGAGCCGTCCTCGACGGTTCGGAAAAAGTCTGTTGGTGTCTACTCTTAAGAACTATTATCTCGGACGCAAGGAACTGTTCAAAGGTCTTGCTATGGAGAGTTTGGAAACGGAATGGAAGACATATCCTGTGTTTCATATCGATTTCGGTATAGGAAAGTATATGAATGCTGATAATCTCTATAATATTCTGGATGACAAACTGAATGGATGGGAAAAGCAGTATGACGTGGAAAAGACTGTGGATGACATAAACCTGCGCTTCGTGAAAATACTTGCTGCTGCACATAGGCAGACGGGACTACGTTGCGTGGTGCTCATTGACGAATACGACAAGCCTATTCTTGATGTGATGGACTGTAGTTATAAGGTGGAGCACCTCGGCGTGACGATGACGCTCGAAGATTATAACCGTGAGTCGCTGCGTGGGTTTTATTCTGTCTTCAAGGCAGCTGACGAGCATCTGCAGTTTGTACTGCTTACTGGTGTCACCAAGTTCTCGCAGGTAAGTGTGTTCAGTGGGTTCAACCAGCCGGACGATATAAGTATGAGCAACGAGTATGCTTCCTTGTGTGGAATTACCGCTGATGAGATGTTCCAGTATTTCGACGAACCGATTCGTGAGATGGCAACGTACTACCATTGCACTTATGACGAGATGGTGGCTAAGTTGAAAAAACAATATGACGGCTATCATTTCTCTGACGAGATGAGAGGAGTATTCAATCCTTTCAGTCTGTTGAATGCTTTTAAGCATCAGCGTATCCAGGACTACTGGTTCCGCACAGGCACACCCACATATCTCGTGCGTCTGCTGCAGCATTTCGATGAGAATATCGACGAACTGACGGGAAAGTATTACATGCCGGAGCAGTTTGTGGACTATCGTGCCGATGTGGAGAAGCCTCTGCCGATGATATTCCAGAGCGGCTATCTCACGATAAAGGATTACGACAGGGATATGAATGCCTTCAAGCTTGATTTCCCCAACGAGGAAGTGAAGCGCGGATTCATCACCATGCTTGCCAACTGTTACCTGCAGCCGAAAGAGTCGATGGACAGTTGGCTGATGACAGCTGTGAAATCCCTGAAACAGGGCGATACGGAAAACTTCCGACAACACCTTACGTCTTTTCTTGCCAGTATTCCATACACTATGCGGCGTAAGGACTCGGAGCGTGAGAAGGAACGTTATTTCCACTATACGTTCTATCTCTTGTTGCGTTTGGCAAGCACTTTCGTAACCTACACAGAGAAGGTTCAGAGCCACGGTCGTGTGGATTGTATAATAGAGACAGAGAAGTTTGTCTACATCTTTGAATTCAAACTGGATGGAACAGCTGACGAAGCCTTGCAGCAGATAGAGGACAAGGGATATGCACGCGAATATGCTACTGACAGTCGGCGCATATTTAAAATAGGTGCAAGCTTTTCGTCGGAGACGGGAACGGTTGAAGACTGGAAGGAGGCATAGTAATTGGTATGGGAATAGGCATGTAGATATGAAAAAGCTTAAATTACAAGACTTTTTCTTGCATACCTCAAATATCATTTATAAATTTGCTGAAGTATTGACTTAACCACAAAACAAAATAATACTGAAATGAACATAACAGAAAGATTTCTTAACTATGTGAAGTTTGACACACAGGCGGCTGAAGACAGCCAGACCGTGCCGAGTACGAGTAAGCAACTGATATTCGCAGAATATCTGCGCGACGAGCTGAAGGCTGAAGGCTTCAGCGACGTGGAGATGGATGACATGGGATATATCTATGCCACTCTGAAGGCAAACACCAAGAAGGATATTCCTACTATCGGCTTCATCAGCCATTATGATACATCTCCTGACTGCAGCGGAAAAGACGTGAAGCCGCGTATCGTGGAGAACTATGACGGCGGAGACATCGTACTGTCTGAAGGCATCGTGTCGTCACCAACGAAATTCCCTGAGCTGCTGGCACACAAGGGAGAGGACCTTATCGTGACAGACGGTCATACTCTGCTCGGTGCTGACGACAAGGCTGGTATAGCGGAAATAGTACAGGCTATGTGTTGGCTGCGCGACCACGACGAGATAAAGCACGGTGACATACGCATGGGCTTCAACCCGGACGAGGAAATCGGTATGGGAGCACACCACTTTGATGTGGAGAAGTTCGGATGCCAGTGGGCTTATACCATGGACGGCGGAGACCTCGGTGACCTCGAATACGAGAACTTCAATGCTGCTTCGGCAAAGGTGAACATCAAGGGCGTGAGCGTGCATCCGGGATATGCCAAGGGAAAGATGGTGAATGCCAATATGCTGGCTGCCGAGTTTATCGGTATGTTGCCTGCCAACGAGACTCCTGAGACGACAGAAGGCTACGAGGGCTTCTATCATCTGCTTGGAATAGAGTCGGGCATAGAGCATGCTAAACTGTCATATATCATCCGCGACCACGACCGTAAGATTTTCGAAGACCGCAAGCGCTTCATCACTTCCGTAGCAAAAAAGATGAACGAGAAATACGGCGAGGGTACTGTTGACATAGCTGTCAACGACCAGTACTATAACATGAAGGAGAAGATTGATCCGAACATGCATGTCATCGACATCGTGCTGAAGGCGATGGAAGAGAGTGGCGTGCCACCAAAGGTAGCTCCGATTCGCGGTGGTACCGACGGAGCGCAGCTCTCGTTCAAGGGTCTTCCTTGTCCTAACATTTTCGCCGGAGGCGTTAACTTCCACGGTCCTTATGAATTTGTCAGCATCCAGGTGATGGAGAAGGCAATGCAAGTGGTAGTGAAGATATGTGAACTGACAGCTGGATATAACGACTAAAAACAAATAGGAAAGGCGTAACCGTTTCAATAGCGGCTACGCCTTTTAGGTAAACGATTAATGATAGAACTCAGTCTACAATCTTTCGCAAAATTCTATCTTCTCTTTATTTGGTCCTTCTATAGTAAAAAACTTTACGCCCTTTTCCCAAAACGGGAGACTGTTAACCTGAATGTCGAGCATACAGAAACTGTTTGATGATTTCATTTCGACAAACAGTTTGTCAATGTCTTTTACATCAATGGCAATATGGTCGATAGCTCCATATTCCATCTTTGCATTGTTGTTCTGGTATGTTTCAATCACGAGATTGTGAAGCTTGAGAAATGCAACTTCCTCTGTTCCGTTGACAGTACGCAATGCTGTTTCAAATCCCAATGCGTGGTAAAACTCTATTGTCTTGTTGATGTCGTTGGTAGGAATGCCGATATGTTGGACTCCCGTAGTAAATTCTCTGATGTTCATAGTTTTTTTTATATTATAAATTAATGATTCCCGCTCCAAGTTGGAAGTAGCTTTGATTACTCTGTGGATTCCACATTCCATTGACATATACAGGAATGGTGTATTTCCCCAGTTTCAGTTCGTGGCATGCCTGTAGTGATATATGTACTATTCCTGCCGTGGTACCGTAGAAATGAGTCTCTTCGCCAGCTTTGTTCAATGCGAAGGCACCACCGATGCCTGCGTCGATTTTCCATCCGTCGTTGTCGTATATCTTATATTCTGCATAAGCAAAGGTGGAGTATTTCTGCTGTGTGTTGTCGCTGTTGCGGTCGCGGCCGAATATGACGGTAGACCAACTTAGCGACAGTGGTATTGTATTATTGTTGAAATGATAGCCCAAGGTCGCATCAAGGAATCGTCCCGTGGTGTGGGCGGAATAGTTCCAGTATTGTTTGTTGTTGTATGTTGCACCCGGTGAGAAATTATAGGTATCCCAAAGGTCAAGATGCCATCCGTCGGCTTTAAGACTCATGTAGTGGTTGAATTCCTTGTAAGACCCCTCCGAATTGGTACCGCCCCACAGTCCGATGGTGATATGGTTGTCTGCCATAGTATAGCTAAGGTCGGTTAGCAACACTATTCCGTCGGTCACCTCCATTCCTCGCCATAGATGGTTGTTCTGCAATTTGGCGTTGAGATGGAGTTGTGCCTGAACAGAGCCAATACACAAAGCAAGTAAAAGAATGAAGCAAAATAGCCTTTTCATCTTTATTGAATTGTGAGAACGACATTATTAAATAAGGTATTCTTCAGGCAACTTAGGCATTGCTCCGTTTTGTGTGCATACATACGCCGATACTTTTACAGCCAGCTTATGTGCTTCGTCCGGGCTTTTCCCTTTCAGGATACTTGCTATAAAAGTCCCTGTGAAGGAATCGCCGGCACCGACAGTATCAACAACTTCCACATGTGGGGTGTCAACAAAAGAAACATGTCCCGGAGTGAAGACGTAGCTGCCGTTTACGCCACACGTGAGTATAAGCATCCGGAGATTGTATTTCCCCATCAGCAGCCAACATTTGTTTTGAAGGTCTATGCCGGGATATCCGAAGAGACGGCTCACGGCAATAAGTTCCTCGTCGTTTATCTTCAGGATGTTGCATCGTTCCATGCTTTCGGTTATTATCTCTTTTGTATAGAATCCCTGTCTCAGGTTTATGTCGAATATCTTGTATGTGTCTTCTCTGTCGGGCATGAAGTTGAGGAAGCGGTGGATGGTCTGGCGTGACACTTGGTTGCGCTGTGCCAGCGTGCCGAAGCAAACGGCACTACAATGTTTAGCCAAGTCTTCCAACTTCGGCGTGAAAGGTATATTATCCCAAGCCACGTTTTCTTTTATTTCATAACAAGGTATGCCGTTGATGTCGAGTGTCACCTGAACCTTTCCTGTTGGATAATCCACTTCTTCTATCTGGAAGTTAAGATTATGTCTGTTGAGTTCGTTTATCAGTTCCTTGCCAAGCTCGTCTTTGCCAATGGCACTCACGGCACAACTGTTTATACCGAACTGTGACACATTGTAGGCGAAGTTGGCAGGAGCGCCTCCTAATTTCTTTCCTTCTGGGAGCATATCGAATAATGCCTCGCCGATTCCAATTACCAATTCATTCATATTTCTTTGAGTTAATAGTGATAGATGTTTTGTCTCTCCTTTGACTGGAGACTGCCAAAAGGACTTTTCCTTTTGTCCGCTGCAAATATATGATGGTTTTCTTTTGGTTCCTGTCCGTTTCCCTCTGTATTTTAATGGGAACGTTACCGCAAACGTTTCCAAAATCTGCAATCGTTTTAAAAATGCAACTATTCAGCGAAGAGGCTGGTCTCTCCAGTATCTTGATGAACTTGCCACTAAACAGACATGGTCAAAGGATGTTGCTGACTTATTGAGAAAAGCCGAAGGCTTGCAAACGACAGAGGGTGTTTTTGTGGTTTTTGTCTAAATCAGGAAGTTCAATGCTTGATATATGCATACCACATTCTGATAGACTATTTTGCATAAATATCCAACCTGACTGCATAAATAAACAGTTTATTCAGCACGTCTATATAGTCCGATTCTGACATTTACGCCAAGCCTCTGTAAACATGGTGTCTTATACTGATATAGGTAGACACATTTTATAAACAATAAAAATGTGTAATAC